>Ga0222633_1000120_pt1 | contig 85157 bp, 68 predicted proteins | sample AntAcemetageno48_FD_179816 | JGI IMG/M metagenome (GOLD analysis project Ga0222633, IMG submission 179816) | Saline water microbial communities from Ace Lake, Antarctica - #48 | ecosystem: Environmental > Aquatic > Non-marine Saline and Alkaline > Saline | place: Antarctica: Ace Lake | collected...
CCTGCAGTGGGTTGTGAATTCCCCAGTGGGCCAGGTACAGGAAGAAAGGCCGGTGTTGGTTCTTCTCAATGACCTTGAGCGCTTCGCTGGTGTAGTAGTCGGTGAGGTATCCATCAGGCTGGAAACTTTTGCCGTCATTGAACTGGTTCTCATAGGTCGCAAATGCCCAGATCATTCTTTCGACAACATCGTCCTCCCGTTTTGCGTTGACAACGTTGGGATGGTCAGGTGGCAGGTAGGCCACGCCGTTCATATACAAGCTGTCATCGAAGCCCTGTTTTTGTGGTCCGCCCCCACCCCCCAGATGCCACTTCCCGATGTGGGCCGTGTAGTAGCCAGCATCCTTTAATACTTCCGCTATGGTGATTTCGGATTCCGGCATTTCCAGTTCGTCCATGGGGGGGAGAGCCCTCGCCACGTCCTGGTTTATTGTCGACTTGAGTGCAGGCTGCTCCATGTCCTGCGTCCACTGGGCAATTGTGGCGAGTGTGTCGGGCGTTGGCGTAAATTCGAATCCGAAGCGGGTGGAATAACGACCCGTGAGAATACTTGCCCTTGAGGGTGCGCAGATGGCATTAGCCGCATACCCGTTTTCGAACCTGACACCCTGCTGCGCAAGGGCATCGATATTGGGGGTCATCACCGAACCGTCGGCAGCGCCACCGTTATAAAGGGATACATCATTGAAGCCCATATCATCGGCGAGAATAAGAATGATGTTAGGAGGGCGTTCCCCTGGGGTTGCGCTGGCTTCCGTTGGACCGTCGGGCCATGGGGCCGGGACATTTTCCCTGATCGGGTTCAGCGTGTTTCGAATGCTTGGCACCACTGATAAAAGAATAGCCATTCGATACTGCCAGGCGATTGTTCCGGCGAGAAGGAGGCTTATCGTCAGGATGATCAGGGTTTTTTTCATAACAAGTCTGCGTTGCCGGCCTGAAGGATGATACGGTAATCTGAATTAGGGAGGAAACGCTGATGATCAACAAGGTGTTGCGGGTAGTGGCAGCCCTGCCGGGCATTTTATTCGTCGTGATGGGTGTCAGGTGGGTTATTGACCCGGCTGCAGCCGCAGCGGGGATCGGGATGCCACTGCTTGAGGGTGTTGGTCTCAGTACCCAGATTGGGGACCTGGGCGCGTTCTTCCTGACGATGGGTTTGCTGATTTTGATTGGGGTGACAACACTCAGACGAGTCTGGTTTTATCCTCCCATAATGCTTCTTGGCCTGGCCGCTAGCTTCCGCATTATTGCCTGGCTGGTTCATGGTGCCGCTCTCGCGGGTAGCCTGATTGCCGCGGAGATCATTATTGCTACGCTGCTGCTTGTATCAACCCTTCGGCTTTGTGAAAAAGACCGGACGTGAAACCTCTTGGCATACTATTCCTGAAAACCCTGGTGGCGATACTCCTTGGTCTTGGCGTGATGACAGCAAGGGCAGCTGAACAGCCAAACATTGTCCTGATCCTGGCCGACGATCTGGGCTTTACCGACATTGCCCCCTATGGGAGCGAAATCAGTACACCGTCACTGGCGGCACTGGCAAATGAAGGTATCCGGTTTACCAACTTCCATACGGCGGCTAGTTGCGCGCCTTCAAGGGCCATGTTGTTAACCGGTGTAGACAACCACAGGGCGGGAGTCGCGAGTATTCCGGAGGCTATCCCGCCGGAGCAAAGCGGCTCTGCCAGTTATCAGGGAGTACTCGGTAACAATGTGGTCACGGTAGCGAGCCTGCTGGAAGGTGCGGGATACCACACTTACATGGCGGGGAAATGGCATCTGGGAAAAGAAAAGCACCAGTTACCCAGTCGTCGCGGTTTCGAGAGGACGGTTGTCATGGCCGATACAGGCGCCGATAACTGGGAACAGAAACCCTATATACCGATTTATAAAAAGGCCAACTGGTTTGCGGATGGTGAGGAAATGGAACTGCCGGAAGATTTCTATTCTTCCCGTTTCCTGATCGACAAGACGATCGAGTTTATTGATTCAAACCGGGATGACGGCCAGCCGTTTTTTGCCTATGTACCCTTTCAGGCGGTGCACATTCCGGTTCAGGCGCCACAGGAATTCATCGATCGCTACAGGGGTGTTTATGACGTGGGATGGGAGCAACTGCGGGAGGACCGGCTTGCCAAGGCGGTTGAGCTTGGCGTTGTGCCTGAAGGGGTCGGTATGGTGAACATGTCGACGACCCAGGACTGGGATGCGTTGTCTGATGCCCGAAAGCGCTACGAGGCGAAACGCATGGCCGTCTATGGCGGAATGGTTGAGGCGATGGACTTTCATATCGGACGATTGATTGAATACCTGAAAGCCACCGGCCAGTATGACAATACGCTCTTTATTTTCACGTCAGATAACGGCACGGAGGTCAGTGGTCCACTCAACCCCGAGGCTGCGCGAACCCGGTTTCTCCTCAGGAACCAGGGCTATTCCACCGAATATGAAACGCTGGGGTTGAAAGGTAGTTTTAATTCAATCAGCCCCAGCTTTGCGAGTGCGTCTGCTTCGCCACTTGCCTTCTACAAATTCTACGCCGGGGAAGGTGGTATGCGAGTTCCCCTGATTATTGCGGGCCAATCTGTCAGCGGCCTGACAATTCCGGATAAGGGTAAACTGAATCACGCGCTTGCCTATGTGACCGATATTACGCCAACCATCCTGTCCCTGGCGGGTGTCGACGCCCCCGGTGGTCGTTTTGGTGGAAGACCCGTCGAAAGGATGATCGGTCGTAACCTGATGCCTTTGATTGAAGGCGATGTTGAACGAGTCTATTCGGAAGATGATGTCATTGGTTATGAAGTTGGCGGGAATGCTGCCCTGTTTCGGGGTGACTACAAAATTGTGATAAACCGGGGTCCGGTCGGTGACAGTGCGTGGCACCTTTATCATATTGTTAACGACCCGGGTGAAACAGAGGATCTGGCCGAAGCGATGCCGGAACGAATGCAGATCATGATGCGGGCTTACGAGCACTACGTGGTCGAAAATGAGGTACTGCCGGTCCCCCCTGGTTATGCACAGCTTTCCCAGGGCGGTATCAACGGGCTCCGTGACGCTTATGGCAAGCAGCTACTGGTGCTGCTTGTTTCCATAATGATTCTGGTGATTTTTCTGGTGATGGCCCGCAGTATTCATCGGCGTTAATGCCAGCCTTTCCGCTCAATTATTGAGTATTGTCCTGCCAACCTGCTGTCTTTCCTATTGCTTCCGGATTTACGGTCAGCTGGAGGGCCTGTGGTTGCTGGTCTGGCGACCGTTGCGGGGATAAATGAGATAATAGTTGTTATTGTCTCATAAACGAGACAGTATCCACTTTCGTATCATTTAGTGAAACTGTCATGCAAGATAACTCCATCGGGGATCGGGTGTTCCCACCTCCCAGTTCCCGGCTTTTGCTCAGGGAAGCACCTCGATTGCTCGGGGAATTGGCCTCGTTAGCAACCGCCGCACCATTCCTTACCCTGGCGCCCAGAGGCGATGGGCATCCGGTTCTTGTGATGCCCGGGTTCAGTGCCGGTGATCAGTCCACGGTGATTATCCGGGGTTACCTGGAATCACTGGGCTACGATGCCAATCCCTGGGGACTCGGTCGTAACCTCGGTCCTATGATGCCGGACCTTGCCTTGAGGCTCAGGCAGACGTTTGAATCTGTCTTCGACGCCGGTGGTCGCGAGAAGATCAGTATTGTGGGATGGAGTCTCGGCGGTGTTTATGCCCGACTTCTTGCCCATGTCTATCCTGGTCAGGTGCGTAATGTGATCACGCTGGGAAGTCCCTATCGGGGCAGCCCTCGATCTACGCGTATTTATCCCATCGTAAGAGGCATGATGGACAGGCCGCTTGAAGCGTTACCGATTAATGATCTCCGCCGACTGGCGGGTACGCCAATCACTGACGTTCCGACCAGCAGCATTTACTCTCGACATGACTCAATAGTCCCGTGGCAGATCGCCACTGAGCCCACGGGCGCCACTTCGGAAAACATCGAGGTGTTTACCGGTCACATTGGGCTTGGTGTGAGTCCTGCGGTGCTGTTTGCCATTGCGGACAGGCTTTCGCTTGCAGAAGGTCAGTGGCGTCCATTCCATAGAGACGGGTGGCGACGTCCGGTTTATGGGGCAGCAGAACTGGTGAGCGACTAATCTAATGGTTAGAAGAACCCTCTATGGTTAAAAGAACCCTCTATGGTTAAAAGAACCTCCTATGGTTAAAAGAACATGGCACTCCTGCCAGCCAGTCGACCTGCACCGGCTTGCACGCAGATACTTTATGCATGCGCAGCGAATCGAATTGCAGAAACTGGCGAGAGAGCTCGGCATATCAAGAGCAACGGCATATCGGTGGGCGGGGAGCGCGGATCAGCTTGTGGGTGAAGTGCTTGCCTCACTTACCCGTGACTCGTTTGAAAGACTGGTAAAAGCATCTGTCGATAAATCGGGTAGTGATCGTGTTTTGTATGTTTTGTCTGAGTGGATGCGTTCCGCCCATGCGTTTTCTCCACTCAGGAGATTCCTTCGCCGAAATCCGGAGGCAGGGCTAAAAGTTGTCGCCTCTAAGGATGGTCCGGTACAGGCTGCGACAATAGACAGCATTCGTGATCTGCTAATTCAGGAAACTGAAGCAGGTCACTTCTCACTGCCGGTTGACCCGGCAGTGATGGCTTTTGCGCTAACGCGAATGATTGAATCGTTCCTGTATGCAGACGTGATCAGCCGCGTAGAGCCGGATTTGGATAACGCATCCAAAATCCTTGGACTCATGCTGTCTCGCTAACCCTGATCATGCGCTTACCTCGGTTCTCGCCCGCTAACAAACCAATTAAGCCGCGGGGTGCATTTTCAAGACCGTCAATGATGTCTTCGACCACCTTTAGTTCACCCTGCTTCGCCCACATTGAAAGATCATGGTAAGCATCGTTGTCAAGATTGCGGTAGTCAGAGACGATGAAACCTTCCATTCTTAATCGCTTGGTAACCAATAAGCCGGGTACGCCGAAAGGCCCGGGGCTGGGTTTGCCATCGTACATCGAAACGGCGCCGCAGCAGGAGATGCGTCCTTTCATCTTCATCGCGAACAACGCGGTTTGGAGTATGTCACCTCCGGTATTGTCGAAGTAAACATCAACGCCGTCGGGCGCGACAGCCGCCAGCTGGTGTCGAAGTGGTGCGCTTGTGTCCTTGTAATCGAGGCAGGCATCAAACCCCAGTTCATCTACAACCCATTGGCATTTTTCTGTACCGCCAGCGATGCCAATCACCTTTGCACCCTTGATTCGACCGATTTGGCCGACGATCGAACCGACCGAACCACCGGCGGCAGAAACAAGGAGCACTTCACCTGCATGAATACCGGGCACATTAATCAGACCGTGATAGGCAGTCAATCCAGCGACACCTAGCAGGGACAGGCTGTGGCTAAGTGGTCCGTCGTGACCCGTTACAGGTGCCAGCTGGTTTCCGGGTAGTACGGCATATTCCTGCCAGCCGAGGTCACCGGACACAATTTGCCCCACCTTGAAACGATCGGTATTTGATTCAACGACCTCTGCGACGCCTCCGCTGGACATCACCTGTCCCGAACTGAGTGCGCTTCGATAAGTTGCACCCTGCATCCAGGCGCGGTTCGCGGCATCCTGGGAGAGGATAAGTGTCCTGACAAGAACTTCGCCCTCACCCGGTGAGGGCAGTTCGACTTCATCGGTGGTGAAGTGTTCTTCGCTCAGTTTGCCCGTTGGGATTTCGGAGAGGAGAATTCGTCGATTTGTTACCATGAGTCTTGATCGCGTTAGTTTCGGGGGTTCCTAGAATAAACCTTTTTCCAAACCAGCGAAAATACGGGTAGTGATTAACGTTGAGCCGGAAAAATGGTCGTCAGAACCCTGGCCATGTCGTCAATGAGGTAGGGCTTGGCAAGTACCGTGACGTTTGGCTTAAGCGACAATTGAACGGTGCTGTCGGTGCCGCTGTACCCGGTCACAATGATGATCGGAATGTTTATATCGATGTTACGTATTTCTCCCAATGCTCTTTCGCCATCCATGACGGGCATCATCAGGTCCAGGACAACACATCGGAATATCCCCGGATTTTTTCTGAACTCATCGAGTGCCTGTGCGCCGTTGCGGGCCACGGTGACATGAAAGCCCAGCGATTCGAGAATGAGTCTCCCGACGGTTAGGACGTCTTCCTCGTCATCGACCAGTAGTACCTCGCCGGAATAGAGACCCCGGTCCTGTTTCTGGTTAGACGAGACAGGATGGTCAATTTCCAGGGTTTTTGCTGCGGGGAAGTAGATAGTAAAGACCGTGCCGGTGTCGGGTGTGCTTTCTACTACGATGCCTCCCTCGTGATTGCCGACGATCCCGAGAACCGCTGACAGGCCCAGCCCCCTGCCAGTGAATTTGGTTGAGTAGAAGGGGTTAAAAATGTTTTCAACAGTATCGGCCGTCATACCGACGCCCGTATCGGCAACTTTGATGTATACGTAGTCGCCAGCAGGACGCCGTTGTGCAGGCAGAAGGCTTTGGGCAACGTCTTCGTTCAGTTTTTCTACCCCGGTTGATAGAGAGATTTGCCCAACCTCTTCTTCAAGCGCTTCCGATGCATTGATGATGAGGTTCTGGAGAACCTGCCGCAGCTGAATCTGGTCCACCATGATCAAAGGCAGGTCCCGGGCCAGGGATTGCGTCAGGGTCGCCTTCTTCGAGAGAGATGTTCGCAGGAGTTCGCTCATCTGGCTCACTTCATCAGAAATGTCGGCGATTTTCTTAACCTGGGCGTCTCTGCCCGCATACGCCAAAAGCTGGCTACACAACTCGGCTGCGCGGCCGGCTGAATTGATGATGTTGTCGGCAAACGATTTAAGGTCCCCGGAAAGCTCTCTCGACAATAAATCGCCGTAGCCCTGTATGGGGGTCAGATAGTTGTTCAAGTCGTGGGCGATGCCGCCCGCCATGACGCCGAGGCCTTCGAGTTTCTGGCTTTGCAGGAGGCGCGCATTCAGCCGCTGTCTTTCTTCTTCTGCTTGTCTTTCGGCACTGACATCCTGAAATGTAACAACCACCTCGTTGATCCGGTCCTGCTGGTCGCGCAGGGGAAATACGACCGCCCTGATCCAAAGACCGTGACTGTCGATATCTCCGTTCCTTTCAATGGGGTATTGGAACATTGGGATATCGACAAGACCTACTGTAAATCCACGTTTGATATGTTCCAAGACGGTATCTTTAGGCAGACCGGGATCATCGAATATCCGGTAATTTTTTTCAGAGAAGTGGCTGCTTCTGCTCATCAGTCTGACGAATGCCGGGTTTGCATACCGTAAATTGCCATCAGCGGTGAACACGGCGTTAGGCAGGGGAGATTGTTCGATGAGTTCCTGGTAGTTGGATTCAACGGCTCGTAAAGAGCGGGCTGTCCCACTGGCGGTGGCAATCGCAAAACTTAACCCGGAGGTCAGAAGAACGATCAGGAGTCCCCAGACGGATCGCTCTCGAATAGCCTCGTCAACCCGCTCCAGGCGACGGGAGAGATCAAACTCGTAATAGAGTCCGCCCAGCAAACCACCGTCGAATCCTATGCTGCCAATAAACTGCAGCCTATCGCCGTTGATGCGGTATAACGGCTCAACCTGGGTACGAACCATCCTGACAAGGTCAGGTTCAATGCTCCCCTGGGGTACTTTGTACTGATCAGTATCGAGCAGGTACTTTCCTTCAATCGTGAAGACAGCGATTCGGGTTATCTCCTGCTGCAGGATAAGTGATTCAGCATCCTTGCGAATCTGCTCGATATCATCAAAGTAGAGTGAATCTGAAATTTGCTGGCCGATGGTCGAAAAAAGAACCTTACCGTTATGCTCGGCCTCGTCATAAGCCGCTGACCTGAGTCGCTGGGCATCGAGTAATAGCAGCGCAGCTCCGATGACCGCGATGGTGCAGGCGAAAGAGACCGCAAGGAAAACTGGTCCCCGGGCAGTTAACCGGGGATAAAGTCTGGACCACATCAACGAGCGTTGTCCGCAAGCTGGGTGATCATTTCCCTGATCGTGGCGATCCCATCGTGACTTTGTTCGTCCAGCCTCGCGAATTCCCAGTTCCAGCCATTGCTTCTGGTCATCTCCTGACGGTCTGTATCATCAATCGACAGCATTATTTCAATCAGCTCCTGACAAAAAGCTGCATCCATACCCTTGCGAAATGAAGCAAGTTTCCTTGGCACCACAGGGCTCTCGGCAAGCAGCACAAATTCCTTCATGACCTCTGCAGGCAGCTGGTAGTAATCCTGGCTTGACAGCGCGCCTGCCAGGACGATTCCTTTCCGAAGCATGGAGAGTGTATTTTCCTCATCGCTTGAGTAAATAAACCCAATGGTATCGACGTCCTGGTCCTGGGGGTTGTCGACAGGTTCCAGCTTGAAGCCAGCTTTCCCCAGCAGTGCGCTTGGTAGCAGATGCCCGGATGTCGAATACTCCTCCTGCAATGCGATGGTGGATCCCCCGAGGTGCTTTAACTCCCTGACATTTGATGAGGCGAGAGCAATGATGACACTCTGGTAGGTTCGCGCCCCGTCAACGAATGATTCCAGAAAGATGTCTGAGCCTGATGCATTGGCGACAAGTACAGAGGGGTAGCTGCTGTCAATAAACAGATCAACCTCGCCTTTGCGCAACATGGCGACAAGCTCGTCGATATTGCGGGCTATTCGAATGTTGACGCTGGCTTTATCCCAACCCAGTTCTTTTGCAAGATGATCGGCAAGTGGACGAATTTTTCGAATTCTGTTGATCGGTGTATCCGGGTCGATGTCGCCAATAGTGAGCGTGGTCTTGTCGGGAGACGACTGCCGTAGTGTTGCTTCTCCGGTGCTCTGCCAGGGCGTGTCCCTGGACAGATCATCGCAGCCAGAGATGATGATCAGGAGCGTAAAGCATAAACCCCGGAACGTGGTTCGGTTAATCAAATTCATGTTGTTAAGATATCATCGTTAGCAACGTGTTTGGCAAATTCCACCTACGCCTTTGTGGTAAGTAACATGATGCGCAAACCGCTAATCTGAATATTGACAAGCAATACTGCTATTGGAGAGATATGCCGGAAAGTTTGATTGTTAGTTTTATCGGGGATGATCGCCCCGGGATTGTCCAGGTGATTGCCGACGTGGTCGCAAGGCACGGCGGAAGCTGGCAGGAAAGCCGCATGTCGGGACTTGGCGGCTATTTTTCTGGAACCGCCAGAATTCTTATCGATTCGGACAAGCTTGAGGCGCTGGATCAGGACCTTCGAGCCCTGGATGGACTGACCGTTATCCTTCGACCGCTGAGACCTGAATCCCCTGAAAAGAAGACACAAAAAATGAAGCTGGATATTGTCGGGCCGGATCGACCCGGAATATTGCAGGATGTCATGAATCAACTGGTTGGCTATGGCATCAATGTCATTGAAATGGAAACCGAGGTGAGTCCGGCGTCGATGAGCGGAGAGTTGAATTTCATCGCTGACGCACTCGTTGAGGTGCCTGACGAGGTCGACATTGAAAGTCTGGACCAGCAGCTTGGTGTGGTGGCCAGGAATCTAGGGTTGGATATTCTGTTGGAGGATTTCGCAGGCGACTAGTGGGAGAGCCTGTATGGCTAACTGAAGCAAAGCGTCAGTCCGGAAACGCTGGGTTTTGCCTGTTCAAGGCGGGGCGCAAGAAGAAGTATTCATGTTCGTTATTCGCGGCAAAGGGCTTAATCAACCGTATTCATGTTGAAAATTCCCGTTGCCAAATCCTATGCTCCAATAGAACCAAGCCTCACAGCCGGTAACCGTCAGCACTGTTTGTTTTGTCCAGGTTTCGTCTGGTTTTTTGCGCTTAACTTCCTGAAAAAATTAATTATTGTGGTTGACCCTGAGTCAATCCGGCTTTAAGTTGCGCCGCACCGCTTTGGCGCGGCACGTGGGGAGTCCTTCTTAAGGACGACGTGAATAAAAATGAGGGGAAACAAATGATTCATTTCAAAAGGAATGGGCCGTCCTGGTCCATTGTGTATTTGATGACAATTTTTGGGTTAGGGTCGCAAACGGTCCTGGCAGCAGATCAGGTGATAGAGGAAGTCGTCGTAACCGGTTCCTATATTAAATCCAGTCCGACTGACGGCGCGTCACCTGTAGACGTTCTTGACCGCAGTTACTTAGATGAGATGGCGGCAGTGTCTATTGCCGATATTACCCGTAATCTCACCGTCAATTCCGGTTCAGAAAACGTACCTGATTCATTCACCGCCGGCGCGACGCAGGGTACGAGTAACGTTAACCTGCGCGGACTAGGGCTGGGCTCAACCCTGGTGCTTGTCAACGGGCGGCGAAATACACTGGCAGGGGGTGTCGCTAATGATGGTTCGACCTTTGTCGACACCAGCATGTTTCCTGCGAGCGCACTTCAAAGAGTCGAAGTGCTGAAAGAAGGCGCAGCCTCTATTTACGGTTCTGATGCCGTCGCCGGCGTAGTTAACTACATTACCCAAACAGACTTTGTTGGCACTGAGATAGGCGCTCACTACCAGACCACATCTTCTGACAGTCAGGATGACAAGCAATTCACGCTTCTGCATGGCTGGGAAAACGACAGCACAAACATTGTTGTTGCCGCAGAATATCTAAAAAGAGAACCGCTCAGCACTGCTGATAGACCCGAGCTGACTGAGACAGCGATTTCCGGGTTGGGTAACTCCTTCGTCATGTTGGGCGACCTCGTTGGCGTGGACACCGTGGTCGTCGACTCAGGCCCGTATGCAGGCTCCTGGGTTGGTGACCGTGGCTCCGTTCCCGATGCCAACTGCGTCGAGAACAAGGGGGTGATTCTTCCCCAGGCCGACGGAACCGAACGTTGTGGTTTCGTCTACGGACCTCGCTTCAACATGGTCAACGAGGAAGAGCGCAAGCACTTCTACGGTAACGTACAACACGATCTTGACAACGGAATGGTCTTCAACGCGGAATACATGTGGGCTAACGTCGAGGTGCTTGATAACCCTCAGTCACCCAGTTATCCGGCACTGTCCTATCTGACCGTCCCGATTTTACCCGGTCAGGCAGGCAACCCTTTTGGTGTACCGCTGATTTGGGTAGGTCGACCACTGGGTTCCGCTTTCCCGTCCCCGATTGCCCCTCGTGAAAACGAGCACCAGCGATTCTCGTTCGAACTCGATGGTGATGTTGGTAATTACCATTTCAATACGGCGATCACGCGAAGCTCTTATGAAGCATATGGCTTGCAGCCAGATACCAGCACAAGCCGGTTTGCCGATGCGATCAATGGCGTGGGCGGCCCATCTGGCACTGAAGCATGGGATCTGTTCGTACCGACCAATAACAGCCAGGCATTGATTGACTACATTTCTTCAGCTCAGGAAACATCGACGGATACTGACCTGACCGTGTTTGATTTTGTGATTGACGGTGAGTTGGGTGTGACCAATTTTGCCGCCGGTGTGCAATATCGAAGAGATGAACTGGTGATCAAACGCAACGACATCAGCAGGGTTGAGTTCGATGCTGCCGGTAACCTGACCAAGTTTGCCGATCTGCTGTTCCTTGGCGGTGGTGTCAATGTTGATGAATCACGCAGCGCCTGGGCGGCATTTGCTGAATTTGCCTGGGATGCCACCGACGATCTGGAATTCCGGTTTGCGGGTCGTTACGAGGATCTGGACAGTGATTCAACGTTTGATCCAAAGCTTTCGGTTCGATATGTGGTCAATGATTTCCTCGTCTTGCGGGGTTCCGCGAGCAGTTCTTTTCGTGAGGCTTCACTGCATCAGCTATACGCCAGCGCGGTTGGTCTGCAGGGGATTCAGGATTACGACACTGCCGGCAACCCCGTTGGTGATGCCGTATTTATTCGAGTCGCGCAGAATGCGAATGAAAACCTGAGTGCGGAACAGGCTGATAACCTTAACCTGGGCCTCATCTGGGATCCGACTGACAGTCTGCACATCACCCTTGATTACTGGGCGGTTGACTACAAAGACGTGATCACTATCGAAAGTGCGCAGGGTAAGGTGCTTTCTGATCCTACGCAGTCTGACGTCAAGCGTAATACCAATGGCAACCTGATTGGTGTGACGACCAACTACTTCAACGCCGCCACAGTAAAAACAGATGGTGTTGATCTTGGGGCGACGTATTTCTTCCCGGAATCCGATCTTGGCGAGGTGAGCCTCCAAATGGCGGCAACCCATATGTTTAAGTATGAGATCCCCATTAATGGCAAGAAAACCGACGTAGTCGGGCGCTTTAACCAGGACAACTTTGCGCGATCGTTGCCGGAAACGAAGGCCAATCTAAGCCTTCGATGGGCTAGAGGTGATCACAATGCGTCACTGACAACCCGTTACATTTCCAGTTACAAGACAACCAAAGCGTCGCCTGCTCCGGGATATTCGCAGAGTATTGACAGCTTCACGACCTTCGATATTCAGTACAACTATGAATTCGCCATTTCCGAGGCCACAGGCAGAGTTACTGTTGGTATGTTGAATCTGACTGACGAAGAACCACCACAGGTGTGGGATTCACCCAACTTCAGCTATGACCCGCGTCAGCATGATGCTCGAGGCCGTATGCCTTACGTCACACTGAAGGTAGGTTTTTAATCGTTAGTTCAAGCTAGTCTTTTGCTATGGAAAAACCGCACCCTCCGAGGTGCGGTTTTTTTTGCCGATTGAAAACAGTTACCTGTGTTACGCGACGCTAGTTACCTGCTTCGTTGCAAAGATCCTGCAATTTTCTGCAGGTCATTGAGTACATCGAGAGGTCCTGATCGGTGCTGGTGAATGCTTCGTTGATGACATCATGCCAGTCGCTGGTAAAGTCAGGATGGTTTTCCAGCCAGGCGGCAACGTTGCCCGCTTCAGTTGTGATCGCGAGTCCCGCTAACGTCCCCTGGATCATTTTTATATTGTCGACCAGTGCATTTCTCTCCATGGTTTGCCAATGACTGACAGTCGGCAGTTCATAGATTTCCTCCACCAAAGAGTCGATGGACAGAGCCTGGGAAAGCTCCACAAAATCCATTGCGACATCCAGGGGGGGTGTGCCGGTCTTATCGGACGCATCAATAATAAGAAAAATGTCCGTCAGTTGTGATGCTGCTGCGGTTCGTTTTGCAAGAACCAATGGAACACCCGCCTGCTCGAGGGTAGTCACGCGCGCAGTCCAATCGTCAGCGTGCATTTTGCTCATGGCTTTATCCCTGTTGATCATCAGTTCTCCAACGATGGGCTTGTAGTGATCAATCAGTATCTGCAGGTCGGACAATTCCCGCCGATGCCTTAAAATCCAGCGGGTACAGTGACGGCCAAGTCGCATCAGTTCCAGCAGCATGTTCTGCTTTGTTGATTCGACGATGCCTTCCAGGTGGTCAATTTCCTCGATCCATTCACGGATATCGAAGACATTGGCGAAAACAAGGAAGGCTCTCGCGACCTGGTCAACTTTTCCGCCGACGAATTCCATGTGGTGTGCGACGAAAGTGATGCCCATCGAGTCGATAATCGTGTTGGCCAGCTGGCTCGCGACGATTTCTTTCAGCAGGCTGTGTGTGAGGATAGCTGGCTCGTAGCGTTTCCTCAGGTCAGAAGGGAAAGCCCGCAGGGCTTCCCTGGCCACTGCCGGGTCCTGGGAGATGTTGCTGCTGGCCAATGAGTTTTTTATGTGGATTTTGGCGTAGGCCAGCAACACAGAAAGCTCCGGTCGGGTTAAATGTTGCCCTGTATGACTGCGCGCAATAAGGGCTTCGTCGGAGAGTAAATATTCAACCTTGCGATCCAGACCTGTGGTTGATTCCATTCGGGCCATAAAGCGCATGTAGTCAGATTCTCTGCCGGGAATATTTAATGCGGCAAGGCTGATAGAGCGCGTCTGACTTTTACTGTCGCTCAGCACTATTTTTGCGACATCATCGGTGAGTGACTCCAGCAATTGGTTTCTTTGTTTGGTGGTCATATCACCCTCTTTAACGATTCCGTTAAGGAGTATCTTTATATTAACCTCGCGGTCAGAACAGTTGACGCCTGCGGAATTGTCAATTGAGTCGGTATTGATCGCCCCCCCGGCGAGCGCGTACTCAATTCTGGCGAGTTGGGTCATGCCCAGATTGCCGCCTTCACCTACAACCCTTGCACGTAGTTCAGGCGCATCAATTCGAATAGAGTCGTTGGCCCGGTCACCAGCATCATCGGCCGTTTCCGCGACGCTTTTAACATACGTTCCGATCCCACCGTTCCACAGTAAATCGACCGGTGCTTTCAGCATTTGGTGAATCAACTCGTCCGGCGACAGCCTTGAATCGGTAATGTCCAGGGTGGCCTGCATTTCATGACTGATTGCGATGGATTTCGCCTGGCGCGAGAAAACGCCGCCGCCGGCCGAGATCAGGCTGGTGCTGTAATCTTCCCAGGAGGACCTGGGCAGATTGAAGAGCCTGAGCCTCTCCTGGTAACTCAGTAGGGTGTCGGGATTCGGGTCAATAAAGATGTGCATATGATTGAATGCGCCAACAAGCTTCAGGGTCTCTGACCGGAGCATGCCGTTACCAAAGACATCGCCTGCCATATCGCCGATCGCTATAACGCTAATTGGATCCCGTTGAACGTCGATGTCGCGTTCCATAAAATGGCGCTGTACAGAGATCCAGGCGCCTCGGGCGGTGATCCCCATTTTCTTATGGTCGTAACCGTTTGATCCGCCTGATGCGAAAGCATCATCCAGCCAGAATTCGTATTGCGCAGCGACCGCGTTAGCGTGATCGGAAAATGTCGCAGTGCCCTTGTCTGCCGCGACTACAAGATAAGGATCAAAGCCGTCATGGCACCGGGTGTCGGATGGTGGCAATATTTTGTCACCTTCCCGGTTATCCGTAAGATCAAGCAGGCCGGAAATGAACGACTTATAGCTGCCAATAGTATCAACCTCTCCGGAGCGCGCCTTGATGATAAAGCCGCCTTTGGCGCCTGTAGGCACGATCACGCCGTTCTTCACTACCTGTGCCTTCATTAGCCCCAGAATCTCAGTCCGGTAATCCTCATGACGATCTGACCAGCGGAGGCCTCCTCTGGCGATGTCTCCGCCACGAAGGTGGACGCCTTCAAAGGTGGGAGCGCAGACGAAGATTTCGTATTTTGGTCTGGGCAAGGGAAGGTCACTGATGACGCGTGGGTCGAACTTGATGGACAGGTAGGTCCTGGGTGCACCTTCCTTGTCATGTTGGAAATAGTTTGTTCGAAGACTTGCCTGCATGAGTTCAAGGATTCGTCGCAGGACCCTGTCTTCATTGAGTAATAAAACCTCATCAAGTGCGCTGGAAATGTTTTCGCCTAATGTTTCATAGCCTGCCGAAGCGCCTGTGGGAGACATACGTGCTTCGAAATAATTGACCAGAAGCTGGCCAATCCCTTTGTGCTTGAACAGAGTGTCACCAATAAAGGTCTGGCTAAACCCAAAGAGGATCTGCTTCATGTAACGAGCGTAGACACGCAAAATATTAACCTGTCGCCAGGTTAATCCTGCGGCAAGTATCAATCGGTTAAAACCGTCATCCTCTGCTGCGCCAAGCCAGATTGCGCCAAAGGATTCGTTGAACAGTGCGCCGATAGCACCCAGGTCCAGTTGGGTCTCAAAAAACAGTTTGAAGTCGTGAATAGTGATCCACCCACCTTCGCTTCGCCTTACCTGATAAGTTTTTTCATCTGTAATCCTGAATCCAAGGTTTTCAAGCTTTGGTACCTGGTCGGAAAGCGGCAAGGGGCTGCCTTTGTTGAAAACCTTCAGCCTCAGGGTCGAAGCGTCATCCTGTATGAGGTGGTACAACCTGGTGTTTAAGGTCTGCTCATCCGACATTGCCTCGATGCAGTGTATGTCTGCGACTGCAATCGCGGCAGAGTAATACTCTCGATAGCCTGCAGAAAAGGCGTCAACATAATTCAGCACCAGTTCGCGCCCGCGGGTTTCGCCGAACTGGTCGGCCAATCCTTCATCAAGTTCAGCGCGCCAGTCATTGACGATTGTAGCGATCTTGCGTTCAAGTTCCTCGCAGTCTATAGAACGGTTTGAATCAGGGGCGACTCTGAGTATGTACTGCAAACGGACCAGGATGGATTCAGACAGAAGGGTGTCGTATTGGGTATCTTCTGCATTGAAAGCGTCTGCCAGCAGCTTCTCAATCGAGTAGCGAACCCTTGTGTCGAACAGGTCCCGTGGCAGGTAGATGAGGCAGTTGACGAACAATCCGTAACGGTCCTCCCGAACGAACAGTTTGATTTTTCTTCTTTCGTGAAAGTTCGTGACGGCAACCGCCTGGTGAAGCAGTTCTTCCTCGGATATCTGGAACAGCTCGTCCCGAGGATACCGTGCGAGAACCTGCTTTAGCACTTCGCCGTCGAATCCCTCACGGTCGAATTCAGAGTTCTGGATGACGTGTTCAATCTTCTGGCGAATGACGGGTATCGAGTCGGGATAGTCCATATAGACACGTGAGGTGTAGAGACCGAGAAAACCGTACTCCCCGATAACGTCGCCGGATTCATTAAACTTTTTGATGCCGATGTAGTCTGGATAGGCGGGGCGATGGACTAATGACTTGCGTCCACCTTTCGAGAAAGAGAGTACGCTGGGTTCCAGCAAAAATTCCTGTGTCGAGGGTGATTGTTCAGAAAGTCGTCTGGTACTGGCCGGGTTGCGCACGCGCAGAATCCCCAGAGGTTCGCCAACCTGGCTAATGGTATCGTCCAGGTAGTCAAATTCCCTGAAACCCAGGAAGGTGAAGTTTTTGTTCTGCAGCCAGTCGAGAAACGTTTTGGCCTCTAACCGCTCTTCCTGGGTGACGGACCCGATCTGGAGAACACTATCGCTGATTTCGGCGAGCTTCTGCTTGATCTCGGAAAAGTCAGACACGGCAGCAGATAAATCGGTGGCGGTGCGATTTAGTTTTTCCTCCAGTCCGGGTAGATGTTCGTCCGGCAATCGGTCGACTTCTGCAAAAATGAATAGCTCGCGATTACCATGATTATGATCAAGCGATAAGTGCACGACTTTGCCATCCCGGTCGCGATTAACGGCGAAAACGACGTTGTTGAGACAATGTGTGACGATGCCGTCCTGCGACAGTGCCATTAGAATGGAATCGACGGTGAAGGGCATGTTTCGAGCCATCACAGTGACGACAGTGTAAGACGAGTGCCATCCATCCCTTGAGCGGACCGGGTTGCTGATTCGAATAGTGATATCTTCAGGTGAGCGGTTTTCAAACAGCCGCCAGCTATCGATACAAAGACCCGCATCATCTGCGGCATTCCTCGGGCTGATATCTTCCTCGGTTGCTCCTCGCCAGAATAATGAGGAGAAACTGGTGACGAGGGAGGAAGAATCTGCTGGATTCTGTGCCTCTATCGCGTCAACTAACTGCTTTAGGTAATCTTCTTTGGTTTGCATAGGTACCGTGCGAGCTGGGCATTCGGTTGAACAAGATAACACCGCTGGGAAGTGCTGCAAGCGGGAATATCAATGTTGTCCGGAGTGCCAGGAAAAGTGAGTGCCAGGAAAAGTGAGTGCCTGGAAAAGTGTGCAGACGTAACTGATGGATCTATTTTGGTGGGAGAAGTCTCAAGTCCAGTGAGTTTGGCTGTTCTGGCTGAATCTCTTCGGCTGGCAGGGAGAGTTTCCCCTGGGTATGACCGGTGACAGAGAACCTTGCGTGGCGACGGGCTTCTGCCTCATTCGCGTTGACCGGGAAAGTGTCATAGTTTCTGCCGCCAGGGTGAGAGACATGATAAGTGCAGCCACCAATCGACCGCTCGTTGTACACATCAATAATGTCAAAAGTAATCGGCGTGTGTACTCCAATAGTCGGATGCATTGCGGAATGTGGATCCCAGGCCTTGTATCGTACGCCTGCGACATAGCTTCCTTTTACCCCGGTTGGCTTTAAAGGAACGCGACGACCATTGCACGAGACCATGTACTTACCTTCAGTCATTCCGCTAACGCTGACCTGGATACGCTCAACGCTGGAGTCTACGTAACGTGATGTTCCTTGTCCCGTGGATTCTTCGCCAAGCACGTGCCACGGTTCTAGCGCGGTATGGAGGTCGAGCTGCACGCCTTCCACATTGACCGAGCCGACGCGAGGAAATCTGAATTCCCTGAAAGGTTTGAACCAGTCCAGTTCGAATTGGTACCCGGAGTCGTTCAGGAAATCGACAACGGATTTCATGTCCTCCCAAATGTAGTGCCCCAGCATGAACTTGTCGTGCAACTCCGTACCCCATCGGATGAGTTTTCCCTGGTAGGGTTTTTCCCAGAACCGTGCCACGAGAGCACGAACGAGCAGCATCTGGAGCAGGCTCATTTCTGCGTGAGGAGGCATCTCGAAGGCACGAAATTCAACGATACCTTTTCTTCCGGAAGCGGAATCCGGTGAATAAAGTTTGTCGATGCAAAACTCACTGCGATGCGTGTTGCCGGTCAGGTCGATCAGGAAATTACGAAGGACCCTATCCACCAGCCAGGGCTTCTGTGATTCACCTTTTGGTAGCTGATCGAATGCAATTTCCAGTTCATAGAGATTGTCGTCCCGTGCTTCATCAACCCTTGGGGACTGGCTGGTCGGACCGATAAACATGCCTGAAAACAGGTATGACAGGGCAGGGTGATGTTGCCAGAAGGTGATAAGGCTGCGAAGCACATGGGGTCTTCGCAGGAACGGGCTTTCCTCTGCCAGCTCGCTGCCAAGGGTAACGTGATTGCCGCCACCGGTGCCGGAGTGGCGACCGTCAAGCATAAACTTTTCTGTGGCAAGCCTGGTTTGTCTGGCCTCCTCGTACAGCAGTGTCGTGTTGGCGACGAGATCTTTCCAGTTGTTGGTAGGGTGTACGTTGACCTCTATGACGCCGGGGTCCGGTGTGATCTGGAGAATGCTGACACGCGGATCGAAGGGTGGTTCATAGCCTTCAATCACAATCTTCAGCTTGAGGCGTCCTGCAACGTGCTCGATAGCGTTCAGTAGTTCCAGGTAGTAATCAGCCCGGGCCAGTGGTGGCATGAAAATATAAAGTCTGCCTTCCCTTTGCTCGACGCAAAGCGCTGTGTGCACAATCTCTCTGGGAATATCCCTGGCCTGGACCTTCTTTTTTTGTTTTTTTGCGGCCGCGAGCGGCGCAAGATCTTCAAAAGGATCCAGCTCGGGTTCAAGTTCGGGTGGTTTGGTCCACGGTAGCGAGTCGAACGGGATTCTGAATCCCAGGGGTGAGTCACCGGGGATTAGCAGCAAATTTCCGGCGCGAAATGGCCATGGTCCGGTTTGCCAATATCCTTTTTTGCCATCGGCGAAAAACTTCAGAGGCAGTGCGTATCCGGCGGGCTCGTCCAGACCACGATTAAACAACCTGGCGAGTCTCTTTCGCTCAAGTGGATCTTTTAGCTTGCTGTCTTCCGGTGACACATTTTTAGGTAAGGTGCTTTCCTTCCAGAGATAGTAGCCGGGATTCTCGAAGGCAGTAATAATTCGCTTCTGGGGTAAACCAAGTTCATCCACCAGGCCGGACATCAATCTTGATGCATCTTCCTGCGTGTAGTCATAGCTCAGTGTTTCGTCTGCCAGTAGTGATGGGTCAGACCAGACCGGTTTGTTATCTTTTCTCCAGAATAATGTGAGCGCCCATCTAGGCAGCGGCTCGCCCGGGTACCACTTGCCCTGACCGTAGTGAAGCATTCCCTGTGGTGCGAAGTGCGATTTCAATCGTTGTAACAGTTGACCGGCAAGCTCACGTTTATTTTTACCCAGGGCTGCGTTGTTCCACTCGTCGCCCTCCATGTCGTCGATAGAGACGAACGTTGGCTCGCCCCCCATGGTTAACTTCACGTCTGCGGCCTGAAGTTGCTTGTCGACTTTTAAACCCAGTGAATGGATAGATTGCCATTGTGAACCCGTATAGGGTTTGGTTACTCGAGGGTCTTCTACTATTCTTTCGACCGTATTGGAAAAAACCAGGTTGGTTTCGCAGACTCCGGTTGCACCAGTGATGGCTGCGGCTGTTGCAGGTTCTGGTGTGCACGCTAAGGGTAAATGTCCTTCCCCTGCAAAGAGTCCAGAGGTCGGATCCAGGCCGATCCATCCAGCGCCGGGGAGAAAAACCTCCGCCCAGGCGTGAAGGTCTGTAAAGTCAGATTCGGTGCCAGACGGGCCGTCCAGGGACATCTGGTCTGCCTTTAACTGCACCAGATAACCGGAAACGAACCGGGCAGCCAGTCCAAGATGCCTGAGGACCTGCACCAGTAACCAGGCGCTGTCACGGCAGGAGCCTTTTTTCAGTGCGAGCGTTTCTTCGCAGGTCTGGACGCCCTGCTCCATTCGAATTTCGTATTCTATGTGGTGCTGAATTTGCTGGTTGATGCCCACCAGGAAAGGTACGACCGCAGACTTCTTGCGATCGATCTTCTTCATCCAATCCGTTAGGTGTTTTCCGCGCTCGCCGATTTTCAGGTAGGGGGCGAGATCCTGCTTTAGCAGTCTGTCGTACTTAAAGGGGAAGACTTCCACCGATTCCTCAAGAAAGAAATCGAATGGATTGATCACAATCATTTCGGCGACGAGTTCAACGTGAAACTTCAGCGATCGGGTTTTTTCCGGGAATACAAACCGTGCAAGGTGGTTACCAAAGGGATCCTGTTGCCAGTTGACGAAGTGATCCTCTGGTTCTACCTTCAGAGAGTAGGACTTGATCGGTGTTCGGCAATGCGGGGCAGGGCGAAGTCTGACGACATGCGGATGTACCTGAACCGACCGATCGAATTCGTACTCGGTGTTGTGCCTGATTGCTACCTGAATCGCCATGTAAATTTATTCCTGATTAACGAGCATCAGGCTATGTCGAACTCTCGTTCGAATCAATTTCCACGGTTTCTTTATCCCAGGTTGCACTCCAGGCAACCGGTGGCAGCTTTTTGAACGAATCCTTGAGGGACTGATCCCAGCTTTTCTTTAACTGCCTGAGATATTCGCTGTCTTCTTCGAAACGATAGTATTTGCCTGGATGGAGAGAGTTTCTTGGGTAGATGGACAGCTCAATGGGTGGACCCACTGACAGGTTACTGCGAATGGTAGAGTCCATCGATACCAGAGCGCACATCGCGGCAGTTTCCAAACTCACTTCAGGGGTAAGAATCCTGTCGAGTATGGGTTTGCCATACTTGCTTTCACCTATTTGCAGGTAGGTTGTGTCACTGGACGTTGAGATGTAGTTCCCCTGCGGGTAGACCATATAGATCGCTGGCTTGTGGTCCAGGATCTGTCCGCCAAGAAGAAAGTAGGATTGCGCATTGACGCTGGTGTCTGTTTTTTCCTGCTCGGCAGTGCTGATATCGCCCAGGTACTCGGCGACTTCAGTCATATGCTCCATGGTCAGAATATTGTGTTTCTTGGACTTCTTGATGTCCCGCTTGATCTGGCTGATGACGGATTGTGAAGTGGCAAGGTTGCCGGATGTCAGCACGGTAAATTGCTTCTGCCCGGGTATGCCAAACCCATACATTTTGCTATAGGTGCTGACCATATCAACCCCTGCATTAGTTCTGGAGTCGGACACAAACACGAGACCAGAATCAGTTGCGATGGCGAGGCAATATGTCATTTGTTAAGTACCGGGTGCTAGGGCTAAAGAGGTGGCTATGTTGTGGCTTGTGACCAGAGAGTGTCAAGCTCATTCAGTCTAGCACTTTTATGTTCAACCGGTGGGGTTATTTGATCTAAAATCCGTGAAACCATTGCTGTACAAGGGCCTCAGCAGGTCCCGCAAAAAAATTCAGCGTTAATGGCAGGCCTGTCAATTTGCCTGTGGCGGTGCGATGCAGCCGGGGAATACCCGCGTATCACCGTCAGTCGATGATCAAACAGGATGAAGTCATAATAAGCGGAAATTTGGTGTACCACCTGTATGGAAGATAGATGTTTGCAGGAATTAGGTAAACTGTTGCACTCAGTGTTGTGGTGTAAACAAGATGTCTGATGGTAACAATCACCGCAAGGATGGCGATTCTTTCTGGATACGGTTCAAGTTTGGACCGCTTTCCACCCGGCTGACAGTACTAATGAGGCATCGCAACTTCCCCGCGCTGCTGCGGTTTGTGCTGATCCTCACCGGCCTTGTCACCAGTTACTCCGTGCTTTTTCAGTTGCTGATGGCCTACGAAGGTCAAGAGCATTCGATCGTCACCGGTTTCTATTGGACATTATCGACAATGTCGACCCTGGGATATGGTGATGTCCGTTTTGAGACGGACCCCGGCCGCCTGTTTTCGATTGTCGTACTGCTGTCAGGTATTGTCTTCATGCTGGTGCTGTTGCCATTTACGTTCATTGAGCTTTTCTATGAACCCTGGATGGAAGCGCGAGCAGCTAACCTGATACCCAGAAGTGTGCCGGAGGGTATGAATGACCATGTGATCCTGACGTTCTATGGGCCGGTTGCGGCTGCGCTTATCGAGAAGCTGGGGCAATATAATTATCCCTATGTTGTCGTTCTGCCAGAGGTGGAGCAGGTCACCCTGTTGGGTGATGCGGGAATAAATTGCATCCTTGGGGAACTCAATGATCCGAAAACCTGGGAGCAAGCCCGTGTAGAACATGCCGCATTGGTCGCGACGACACGCGACGACATCACAAACACATCGGTGGTGTTCACCGTTCGGGGCATTACTGACAGGACGCCGGTTGTCGCTACGGCAAGGTCTGAAGACTCAGTCGAGATCTTAAAGCTGGCGGGCTGCAGCCGGGTTCTCGATTTGACCCGACTCGTCGCTGAAGCGCTGGCCAGGCGCGTCTCTGGAGGTACCAGCATTTCGCATGTCATTGGCAAAATTGATGATTTGCTGATCGCCGAGGTAGATTCCGGTCGAACGTCCCTGGTGGGTAAGGGTTATACCGAAGCGCAGCGGTTAACCAGCGTTAGCATCGTCGGTTTCTGGGCGCGTGGCGTCTTTGAGATTGGGCAACCGGAAAGCGTGGTGGGCGAAAACACATTACTGTTAATGGCGGGTTCCCGCGACCAACTCAAGGAATTTGATACTACATTCCAGTCTGAATCGGCGCTACCTCCCTCGAAACCCGTCATTATCATCGGCGGTGGCCGAGTTGGTCGGGCAAGTGCTGCCGCTTTAAAGCGGCGCGGAGTGGAATATCGAGTGGTAGAGCAAGTGAAAGAGCGAGTGCTCGACCCGGAGACCTATATTCATGGTTCCGGTGGCGACAAGTCTGTATTGCAGCTGGCAGGGATCGAGTCTGCACAAACCGTCATCATTACAACGGGTGACGATGAAACCAATATATACCTGACGATTTTTTGTCGCCTGCTGCGCCCGGATATTCAGATCATTTGTCGTGCAACCTTTGAGAGAAACGTGGCGGCAATGCATCGAGCGGGATGTGATATTGCGCTGTCTTATGCGTCCCTGGGTGCCAATGCGTTGTTCAACCTGTTGCACCGCGTTGACCTGCTAATGGTTGCGGAAGGGCTGGACGTTTTCAAAGTGCCTGTGCCAGGAGAACTGGCGGGTAAAACCCTGGCGGAGGCTGATTTCAGGCAACGGACTAACTGCAGCGTCATCGGTATTGATAGCGATGACAAGACCACGACTAATCCAGGACCCGACTCAGTATTACCCGAAGGCGGTGAGATTGTGCTGATTGGTACACCCCAGAGTGAAACAGAGTTCCTGAAGCGATATCCCACGTCCAAGGCATAGCCTGGCCTGTTGGGAAGCGGACCATGCGAAGGGCCAGGCTCATGCGGGCAGAAAGTGCCGGGACCCTGAAACATTTCTGGTACTCTCTCAGGCAGTCTACTCAGGCACTTTCCTTCGCATCTAAAGTTGAAACTGATCTCCAATCGCAGAATACTGACGCTTCAATTACCGGGGATAAAAAGATGAGCACATCAAACTGGCCGTCAGCGCCAGAACTGCGCCGTGATGAAATTGGATTCAACTTCAGGGGCACCGAATATCTTGGCCATCTTGTGGCCCCACCTGAGTCGGTCGGCCCCAGACCCCTTGTACTGGTAATACACAATTACCAGGGCCTGAAATTTTTTGACATCGATGTGGCAGAGTATCTGGCAAGGCTCGGCTACGTTGGGCTTGCGATTGATATGTATGGCGAACTTGTTCCGGCAGATCAAAGAACCTGGCCGGCGGATGCATCCAGGATCGAGGCGTTTCAGAAGACCTGTTTCGAGGGCATGGTGGCCTGTGATCATGATTTTGAATTCTTCCGTGCGCTTCTGGCGGAGTGGCTCGAGCATGGTTTATCCCATTCGACGGTTGATTCATCGGTATCGGCCGCCGCGATTGGGTACTGTTTTGGCGGGATCGCCGTTCTGGAAGCTGTGAGAGGCGGGCTGGATCTTTCAGGCGTGGTTTCATTCCACGGTTTGCTGCAAACCGGTGAAGATGGCAGCCCTGCAATGTTTGGTGTGGAAAGACCCCCGGTGAAGCCATGTGACAATGTTTATAACACCGATACGATTGTTCTGATTGAGAACGGGAAAGATGACCAGCTGGTGCCTGATGAAAGCAAACAGCGTTTTTATGAGGAGATGGATGAGGCGGGTGTCCAATGGATCTTTCACGATTATTCAAAAACACCGCATGGGTTTGCACTGCCCGAAAGTCTGGGACCCCCCGGCCACCTCCACGAGGATACGGATCGGCGTTCAACCATGAGCATGCTGAATCTCTTCAGGGAGATCTTCCCAGGCGTTCCCCAGAACAGCGTGGGACATAATGCCGCGGGCACCAGCATTCCGGTCTGATCAGGAGGAAGCGTGGAACAGCAAATGTTCCTGCCTTATCCATGCCGGCCGCTTACAGGAACCTTATGTTAACGATGACGCATGCCATCTATCTGGTGCCGGATACCACTATTGCCCAGCAGTTTCTCGGGGGTGTTTTGGGATTGACGGTCACCGCTGATGAACTGACGGTCAGCGGGGAGCGATTCCTGACCATGGGATCTGAATCGTTTGGCGTTCAACTGCAGGTGGTTGAATCTGCGGTTCAGCCGGAAATAGCCAAACTGAAAAAAACGACCGGAGTTGTCGATTTTATTCTTCAGCATGATGATGCGGTGGCGTTCATTGACCGGATGGAGAATGCCGGGCTAAGCATTCACCGAAGACCGATGGAGACGACCTATGGAATTACCGCTGTTTTTGAAGACCCTTTCGGCAACCTGTGGGATGTTGTCCAGAGAACTGACCGCTGATGCCTGTCGCCCCCGCTGAACACTGAACTATGCACTCTGATCCCTGGCATCTGAACCCTGGCATCTGAGCCAGGGAAACCCGGGCCAGGAGCGCAGATAACCGATCTTCCGAATTATTCCTTTAGGCAGCCTCTCAAGGTAAAGTCTGAGCAAGGACAATTTTAAACGGGAACAATTGCTGATGTGTGATGAAGAGACTGAAAGAGACGCCGCAGAATATCTGAAATCCAAATTATCTCGCCGGGAGTTTAATACCCTGGCAGCAGGTGCTGCGGTGATGATGACGCTTCCACGCGTTGCAGGCGCTGCGCAGGTAACGGGCAACGACGTGAATGTCACGACGCCGGATGGGGTTGCTGATTGTTTTTTCGTTCATCCCGCCTCAGGTAAACACCCTGGTGTCATTATCTGGCCAGACATTCGTGGGCTAAGGCCAGCCTTTCGAATGATGGCAACCCGACTGGCAGAATCCGGGTATGCGGTTCTCTGCGTGAACCAGTTTTACCGCAGTGCGAAGTCACCGGTAGTCTCGGAAGGAGAAAGCTTTGGAGACCCGGAAGTAAGGGCCAGGATCATGCCTTATTACCAGGCGACGGTGTCGGCCGAGACGAACCTGAGCGACGCAAAAGCCTTTGTCAGCTTCCTTGATGCGCAGGAAGTCGTTGATGTGACCAGGAAAATTGGTACGACCGGATACTGTATGGGTGGCCCGATCGTGCTTCGAACCGCTGCGGCAGTACCTCATCGTATTGGTGCAGGAGCGACCTTTCACGGTGGCGGTCTTGTTACGGACCAGCCAGACAGCCCGCATCTGCTCATTCCTGAGATGGATGCGGAGTTCCTTATAGCGGTCGCTGAAAACGATGATCAGAAGGAGCCCGAGGCAAAGGACGTTCTCCTTGCAAAATATGGTGAAGCCGGGCTTGCGGCGGAAATTGAGGTGTATAAAGGCACCCTCCATGGCTGGTGCCCCCCTGACTCACAGGTTTACAACGAAGCGCAGGCAGAAAGAGCCTGGGCCAGGCTGCTCGCATTATTCGATCGGGCGCTGGCTTGATCGATTAGATTCCCGTGACGGATCAAGGTAACCCAAAGAAGCGCTGTGTCGTCGTCATGTACGACACGCTATGTCGTCACTTCATGCCAACCTATGGTAACGAATGGGTTAAGGCGCCAAATTTCGACCGGTTGGCCAAGCGCTCGGTTCAGTTCCAGAATTTTTATGTGGGATCTATGCCCTGTATGCCTGCAAGGCGGGAGATGCATACCGGCAGATACAACTTCCTGCATCGATCCTGGGGGCCATTGGAACCCTTCGACGATTCCATGCCTGCCATATTGCACAGTCATGGGGTTCATTCCCACAAAGTGACCGACCACCAACATTACTGGGAAGATGGCGGTGCAACCTATCACCAGCGTTACACCACCTTTGAGTTTGTGCGCGGTCAGGAAGGGGATAAGTGGATAGGTGATGTTGAAAAGCTGCGCGACTCAAAGGGCGATGAAGGCAGATGGCCGGAACACCGGCAATCACCGATGTACAAGCAGGACCATATCAATCGCGAACATATGGTGACTTCCGATCTGCAACCGCAACACAAGACATTCAGTCTTGGGCTGGAGTTTATTGAGCGCAACGTCGAATCAGACAACTGGTACCTGCAGATAGAAACCTTTGATCCTCATGAGCCGTTTTTTACCCAGGAAGAGTTTCAGGATTTGTATCCCCATGAATACGACGGTCCGCCGTTTGACTGGCCACCCTATCGGGAAGTCAGGGAAGACGACCTGACGGTAGAGCATATTCGTTACATGTACGCCGCGCTGGTGACCTATTGCGATCAACAACTGGGCCGTGTGCTGGACGTATTCGACAAGCATGATCTCTGGCAGGACACCATGCTGATTGTGAATACTGACCATGGCTTCCTTATGGGTGAACATGATTGGTGGGCCAAGGTGGTGACACCCTTTTTTCAGGAGGTCGCTCACATTCCGTTCTGGGTCTATGACCCGCGGCACCCGGATTGTGTTGGTGAAACGCGGGACGCAGTGGTTCAGACAATCGACCTGCCGCCGACGATTCTGGGTTTTTTCGACATTCCCGCCACGCAGGATATGCAGGGGAAACCATTGACCGGGGCGATGTTGAATGATGAACCTGTTCGGGAGGCTGCTCTCTATGGGGTGATGGGTGGGCAGGTCAACGTGACCGATGGCCACTATGTTTACATGCGTGGAAACGTGACAGAAGACAACTCACCGTTGTTTGAATACACGTTGATGCCGACACACATGAACAGCCTGTTTTCGGTTCGCGAACTGGGCAGTTGGGAAAAGTTTGAGGAGTTTGCATTTACCAAAGCATGTCCCGTCATGCAGATACCTTCCAGGACACCTCGCTTCCTGTCGGCGCAGGACAACCCCTTTGGTAAAGGTAGAACTGCGACCCTGTTATTCGATGTCCAGGCAGATCCGGGTCAGACAAATCCGTTGACTGACGCCCGTCTTGAGGTTCGGATGATCAAACTCATGTTGTTTGAGATGGCGAAGAATGAATGCCCAACCGAACAATATGTCAGGTTGGGTCTGCCGGAACCGATACGAGCGGGAGGTGGTGAAGTTGATGAGGTTATTGAACTGCCATCGGATGAGCTAATCGAGATGGCCTGCCTGTTGCAAACGCCCGTGGGTCAGGAAGATGCGGCCCATGGCGGCAACGGGCTGCCCAAAATGCCTTTTGGGGATATTTCATTCCCAGACAATTTGCGGCTGCGGCCGGGATACATTTTTAGCCAGACGTCTGATAAAGACTAATCAGTTAACGATTTTCTTAAGCCGAGCCAGGCCATCCTGATCCCGGGCAGCCGCAGCGTGTCGACTGGACATGGTGGCTGCGAGCGAACACCAGAGAATGAGTCGCAAGAGAATTCGCCATCTGCCAGGAGCAAGGCCTATTCGATGACTCACTGTTCTTTTGGGGACCCAGAGATTAAAGCGGGTTGATCCGTGTGGTTCATGCGGTTAGATCGTCAAAAACCATCGGATTCCATTTTGGAGATGAACTCTTGAAAGGCGATGAATTCAAGGCATCCTTCGCCTGAGATTTGCAGTTAGCCTACAACCCCGTGATAGCATGGCATTTATGAAAACAGACACCGACACATCCTTGGCACTCACCTCAATTAACCAGTCACACCCCTGGCATGCGGTTAACCCGACCATTAGTCCCGACCAGGAGACGGGCAGGCTATTGGTTTACATTGAAAACACGCCTTTTTCTCCGATCAAGTATGAAGTCGACGGCCCTACCGGACTGCTGAAAGTCGATCACCCACTTGAGACGTCGGCGCTTAATCCGGCAGCCTATGGTTTTGTACCAAGAACACTTTGTGGCCAAAACGTTGCGAAACTGAACGCTCGAGTGAAAGGAGACCGGGGAGCGCTTGATGTTTTTGTATTGAGTGAACGCCCTCTGCAGGTCGCGGGTGTGCTTGCGGAGGTCTATGTCATCGGTGGAATTCCATTGAAGGACGAAGCATTCGTTGACGACAAGCTGATTGCCGTCCTTCATCGTGATGCCGTTTACGGCGCCATGCGGGATGTCTCAGAAATGCCGGTTTATGAACTTGATCGAATCTGCCACTTCCTCGCCCAAGCATCAGCGGCCGGGCACAGCGAGGTCGGGGATCCATTTGGCAAATCTCGCGCAGACCAGCTTCTGGCTGCCGCCATGGAGGACTACGATCAGCGATTTGGGAACTGAGTTCTGGTCCCGTTACTGATCCTGATCCAGCATAGTCTCTAGCGCCGCTTTCTTCTCGGCAGAAACTGTATGCTCAATACTCAGCGTAGCCTCGGCCAGAAGTTGTAGTTCCTTTGACTTGCTGCGAGAGAGCCTGACCAGCGTACTGACGTCTTCCGCTTCAGGCTTGTGCTGGATGCGCCCGATGATCTTTGCCAAAGCTTTCTCGTCAGCGGTGCTTTCACTATCCGCGAGAATTTCATCCAGAAAGGATTTGTCAGTATCAGTAGGGAAATGATTCAGGTCGATCAAAATCTCTCCCATGATATCGGTAGCCCCTGATGCAAGACATAAGTGGGAATAGAGTAAACAGACGAACAACATCAGTTTCTTCATAGCTAAAGCTCCTTGGGTCACGGTAACACTTTGCTGAGTTTACATGATTCCTGAGTACTGAGTACTGAGTACTGAGTACTGACAGTAAACTTGTGCAAGCGTGATCGCGAGCTCAGATTCGATGTAGCTTATCTTCTCAAGAATCTCTTCTCGGGTAGCTGCTTCAGGCAGGAGATGGGTGCTGAGAAGTTAACTGACCGGCATTGTTAGAATCTGTGGATGAACACATACAAACGCCATCGATGCCCGTCCGACATCATCAGTTACGAAGCGATAACGAATGGAAGAGGGCAGTGGCTGAGACCAGGGGCTTAATTCAATTGGTCTGAAAGGGTTAACTTGTCAGAACCCCCAAAATGCCATTTGGGGATGTCTTGTTTCCAGACAATTTGAGATTTCGGCCGGGCTACGTTTTTAGCCAGAAGTCGGATAACAGTTAGCGGGTTACCCGATGATCTTCTTGAGCCGCGCCAATCCGTCATGATCCAGTGCAGCGGCTGCATGCCGATTGGCCATGGTTGCTACGAGCTGTAATCCTCTCTCATTGCTGAGGTCCAGACTGCCTCCGGTGAACATTGACGTTGCAAGACCGCCCAGAAGGTGAGCGTGGCCATAGTCTTCCCAGAGCTGTTCGGCCGAATAATCTTTCACCCCGCGTTCGACAAGACGCTCATGGTAGGCGGAAACCAGCTGTTGTTCGTGCTTTCTTCGAAGCCCTGTTTCCATTGAACCGCCGAGGATGTAGGCAAGATCGTAGGCGCCGGGTCCTCGACCAATACCCTGCCAGTCAAGAATGATGACTTCGCCGGAACCTGCCGGACCGAACATCAGGTTCTCTACCCTGTAGTCCTGGTGTGCAAGTGTCCATGGGCTGCGCGATGCGATCTCTGTGGTCAGTTTTAGATAGTTTCCTGTAAATAGTTTGTAGATCTCGAGACCACCTTCAGGAAGGTATTGTTCAAATCCCTGAGCAAAGACGGGATAAAACTGAGGCATCACCTGGTCAACAAACTCGATTCTTGGTCCCACCATTGTTGGTATCCAGTCCAGTTCGGGCACCTGCACGCGGTCCCACCAGACAGCGTGGACGCTTGCCAGTACCTCTACGGCACCGGTCGCCTGCTCGACATTCATCCCAGTGGTCTGGTCAACCATCTCGAGTTGGCTGAGATCTTCCATGACAACAACGAAGTCCGCGGTGCCGGATTCGATCTCAGCTAAATACACCGCCGGAATCCCGACAGTCGCATCCCTGGCCAGTTCGTTGTAGAAACGCACTTCAGCCTCGAACATTCCCAGCTCAACACCCTGGGTTCTGTTTTCCTCGAAAGATGAGGGTAGTTTTACAACGACGCTATCCGGTTTCCCGGTGTTCCTCTGGCCGTACTTGAGTTCAACCCGGAAGATGTCACCCATCAGCCCGACGCCCTGGCCAATCTGTATCGGCCTTGCGTGAATGACCTCCGCCCCCAGACTTTCGCTCAACCAACTGGTAGAGACTTCGCTAATATTTTTTGGGATCAAGGGCTTATTCCTTTTTGATGGAGTGACTACAGCATGTTTTCCCACAAGCAGCAATATCTCCTCCGGGTCATCTCCTTTAGAATAGGTTTTTTGTTACAGGCTGGAAAAACTGCAATGTTTGATTTTAACGATAAGGTCGTGCTGATTACGGGTGCGAGTTATGGTCTGGGTGAACAGTTCGCCTATGAGTTCGCCAAAGCAGGAGCTGATCTGATACTGACCGCGCGAAGTGTTGAACAGTTGCAGGCGGTTGGTGCTCAATGCGAGAAGCTGGGAAGTCGTGTTGCCATTATCCCTGGCGACGTGTCGATCGAAGCTGACGTGAAAAATGTCATTTCCTCTGGCATAGAGGCGTTGGGAAGAATTGATGTTCTTATTAACAACGCTGGAATAGCAGATAACAGAGGTGTCGCAGCGGAACAGTTTGACGCCGAAACCTTTAACCGGATTATTAGCGTCGACCTGGTTGGGGCTTTCTACTATGCGAGGGATTGTGGCCGCCACATGTTGGAGCGGGGCTCAGGCTCCATCGTCAATATCTGTTCGATCATGGCGAGTGGCGGTAATGAAAATAATGTCATTGGCTATACAGCCGCCAAGGGTGGATTGCTGAACCTGACGCTCCAAATGGGCGTTGAATGGGCCGATCGTGGTGTTCGGGTTAATTCGGTTTCGCCGGGTTTCATTGTGACCGAGATGACCCGTCCCATGCTGGAAGCCATGGGCATTGATAAATGGATTTCCAGCCGCACACCCATGCGGCGTGTTGGAGAGGCGCAGGAAGTCACAAACGCGGTTATGTTTCTGGCATCTGACCTTGCAAGTTACATCACCGGTGTAGACCTGCTGGTAGATGGCGGTACTAACGCCAGTAACGGAACGTTCCAGATCCCGCCGATCCATCATGAATGGAATACGGATACGCCCATGGTGCCCACCGACTATGTTCCGGTGCAACCGAGACCCGATTGGTACCAGGCGCTGGAGGCGGGTGTGCCGGGCGTTCACTATCCACTACCCGGGGAAGATGATTCAGACCAGTGACCCAGTGATCCGTTTGTGATGAACGACTTTATCGTCGTTGGTGCAGGTTCTGCAGGCTGCGTGATGGCGCGTCGTTTATCAGAGCATGGCAAGGTCACCCTGATTGAGGCGGGTCCATCTGATCATCGTTGGGATTACCGATTACATATGCCGGCGGCCCTGTCACAGGTCCTGTCATCGAAGTGTTACAACTGGCATTACGAGAGCGAACCTGAACCCTGTCTCGATAACCGGAGGTTGTACTGCCCTCGTGGAAAAGTGATGGGTGGTTCCTCTTCAATTAACGGCATGATCTTTGTCAGGGGTAACCGGGGCGACTTCGATCGCTGGTCCAGTGAATACGGGTTGTCGGGCTGGGATTATGAATCCTGTCTGCCTTACTTCAGGAAGTCCGAAAATGCGCTTGGACTAACCGAAGCGTCGTTAGATCGAAACTTCAGAGGTTCAGGCGGTCCGTTGAAGCTTTCCCGCGGTGAACTGAAAACGCCGCTGTTCCAGGCCTGGCTGGATGCGGCTGACCAGGCCGGTTTCGCCAGCACGGATGACTTCAACGGGCGAAGCCAGGAAGGCGCGGGGTGTTTCGATCGGACAATTTTTAAAGGTGAGCGACAGAGCATCGCAAAAGCATACCTTGGACCGGTTCAGCGGTCGGATTCCCTGGACATTATCCGCAGGGCGACTGTCACAAGAGTGGTCACTGAAAACGGGCGTGCGACGGGCGTTGAGTATCGTCAGGACGGCAAGCAGCATAAATGTGCAGGTGGTGAGGTCATCCTGTGCGGTGGGGCAATTAACACGCCGCAGTTGTTAATGCTGTCGGGTATTGGCGATGAAGCCCGGCTTAAATCCCATGCTATTCCTGTCATCAGTCACTCACCTGATGTTGGCCGGAACCTGATGGATCATCTTGAAGTATACGTGCAGTACGCGTGTGACAGGCCCGTGTCGGTGTATCCGAAGACTCGATGGTTCAATATGCCTTTGGTTGGTTTGCAGTGGCTTTTAACGGGGCAAGGGGCCGGCGCCACGAATCATTTTGAGACGGGCGCATTTCTGCGCAGTGGTGACAATGTGTCGTATCCCGACCTGCAGTTTCATTTTCTGCCGATTGCGATGGATTATGACGGTAAAGACCAGTACCGGGGGCATGGCTTTCAGGTTCACGTCGGTCCGATGAAGCCGACCAGTCGCGGTGAAGTCATCTTGTGTTCGGCAAATCCTCTGGAGGCGCCCCGCATTCAGTTTAACTACAATGCCACGCAGACTGACCGGTCTGTTATGCGCGCAGGCATTAGAATGGCAGACGATATTGTCTCTCAATCAGCATTCGATAGTTATCGTGGCACTCGTCTGCGGCCCGTTGGGGATCTTGACTCAGATGATCAATTAGACCGATTCGTCAGGCATTTCGCGGAAAGTGCTTATCATCCCAGCGGAACCTGTCGAATGGGTGTTGATGAAGGGGCTGTGGTCGATGCTGCAGGGTTAGTGCGCGGTGTTTTGGGTTTGAGGGTCGTGGATGCGTCGATCATGCCTGAAATTACAAACGGTAACCTGAATGCGCCGGTCGTGATGATGGCGGAAAAAATCAGCGATTCCATTCTTGGCTAGTTGGTTACGAGCATAGTCGTTTGTAGTTAGCCTCTTTCCAGACAACCCCTGCATAGATTGGCTCAGCATAGATAGACGCGCAATATATCCTTGCGTTTGCTATATTCTGATCGTCATTCGAGGGACGGACCACCGCACTATGCGCACCTTAATCTATTTGTTGGTCGCCAGCATGTTTTATGTTTCGGCGGCGAAAAGCCAGGATTCAGAAGAAGAAAAGGTAGCCTCGGATGGTGTGCCGGTCCGTGTTGCTTTGGTGGAAACCAGGCCGATTACCCAGGGTGTCAGTACCTATGGCGTACTGGCACCGAAAATCGAAGACCTTTCCTTTCGTATTGATGGACGAATTTCTGCGTTCAACGTCGCCGAGGGGGACTCGGTTGAAGAGGGCCAGGCGCTGGCTGAGTTGGAGAAGCGGGACGCGCTTGATCGACTCAATCAGGCCAGGGTCACCCGGGATCAATCCGCAAGACAACTGGAAAGATTCAAGAAGCTTGCTGAAGATCGAATGATCCAGGATTCACAGCTGGAGAAGGCCGTAGATGAGATGAAAACGGCGACGATTACTTTTGAGCAGGCAGAGCTGGAACTTGAGCGATCAACGCTTCGTGCGCCTGCCCGGGGCATCATCCTTCGGGAATTTCTTGATTCCAGGACGACCGTATCAGCCGGCACACCGATCTACTCATTCCGGGATATCTCAAAGTCCTGGATTACCGAGGTGGAACTGACGGATCGAAACGCCTTCACCTTTGGGGTTGGAACGACGGCTATTGCAAGATTTGCCCCCTACCCGGGTGAACAGTTTCCGGGTGAGCTTACGAAGCAGGCCGGGGTTGCCGATGAAAACGACGGACTGTATACCGTCGAAATTACCATCGCAGCACATGGCAGAGAGCTAAGGCCCGGGATGGTCGTTGAAATAGACCTGGTACATGAAACGCAGGAATCCTTCAGCGTGGTCCCTCTTGACGCGATTGTAGATATTCGTGGCAATGAGGGCGTCATCTACCTGCTCAACGAAGCTGATTCCCGGGTGGAAGAAAAGCCGATACATATATTCACCATTGCTGCCGGCCAGGTCGCGTTAGTAGAGCCTGTAGATGCCGGGCGCAAGGTGATTATCAGAGGTCAGCAGAGTTTGCGGAACGACACCCGGGTCAGGGTCCTCTAGGATACTTATTATGCGTTCTGTTATTGAATTCATTGTTACCAATAGATTATTTACGATTCTGTTTACTTTTGTGGTCGTCCTCGCCGCATTAACAAACCTGCCTAATCTGCGAATCTCCCAGTTGCCTACGATCGAAATGCCAACGTTGATGATCGACGTCACCTTGCCTGGTGCATCTGCCAGGGAAATCGAACAGCGCGTGATCAATGTGGTTGAGGAAAGGTTAGAGACTACCCGCAATCTGAATCGCTTCCAGACAACAATTTCCAACAGTCACGCGCTGATCATGATGGAGTATAACTATCGCGTGGATATCGATGATGAGTACGTGGATATCAATTCAAAAATCAACAATATGAAACCTGACCTCCCTGATGAAACGGAAATCAGTGTGGCCAAAATGAGCCCGATTGACGTCATTGTGTCGTTCGTCGTTGCGGTGGTTTCGAGCTCCGGAACAGAAGCCGAGCGCATAGGTGTTGCTGAAGAATTGAAGCAAAAATTGAGGGGTATCCCGAATCTGGCGGAAGTAGACATCATGGAGCCAGAGCAGGAGGTCAGGATAGAACTCGATCTGGCCAGACTGCATCGTTATGGCATTGATGTGGGGCAGGTTCACCAGGCGATACAGGGTAATAATCGATTTCTCCCAACCGGCACCTTTGAAATGGGAGACAAGGCGATTTCTGTCCTTGCTTTTAGCGGTGGCTATAAATCTCTCGATGAGCTGCGCGATACCATGCTTATTTCCAAGTCTGGCAGTGCACTTGCGCTTCGTGATGTTGCGACGGTTCGTAAATCGATCCAGAAGGATGCGCTCAGAACCCGGGTTGATGGCTCCGATGCGACCTTTGTAACGATGAAGTTAGCGGCTGATGCCAATGTCTTTACGGTTCAGAAAAGTATCAATTCCGTCATTGAAGGAGAAAGGGAAGGCCTGCCGGTTGATATGCGTATCGACTGGTTGTTCGATGTCGCGGATGGTGTCGAAAGCAAGCTGCGTCAACTGATCACCAATATCCTGCAGGGTATCGTCATTCTGACACTTGTGTTGCTTTTCTCCGTGGGATGGCGCTCGGGGCTGGTCATTGCCATGATGCTGCCAATTTCGCTGCTGCTGTCTATCGTTGGGCTGTCGGTGACTGACTATGGCATTCAGGAAATCAGTCTTGCCGGGTTCGTGATATCCCTGGGGCTCATTGTAGACAACGGTATTGTGGTGGGTGAGAACGTATACAAGAATGAGGCCTATCGTGGAATGGATAGTATGGAGGCAGCCATTGATGGCGCTACCTCGGTGATGTCTCCCCTCCTGTCGGCAACGGCGACAACGGCGCTTGCGTTTGCGCCTTTGTTCCTGCTGACATCACCAACGGGATTGTTCCTTCACAGTATGGTCGCCACTATCTGGCTGTGCCTTGCTGCGTCACTGATATCGGCGATCGCTTTCTCGACAATGATGATGTCGCGATTTGGAACACGAAAGACGATTGGCCGGCTACCCAATCCCCCCAGTTTTCTTGGTTACCTGGTGCCTGTTAGAGACGGGGCGTACATTCGTTTGCTGCGCCACCTGATTCTTCACCCTCTGCATTTGTTGGGAGGGATCCTGGCGTTGCTGGCTGTAACAGCCCTGGTTGCTTCAAGGCTGGACGTCATTGTTTTTCCTGACAGTGAAGATCCTTTCTTTACAGTGACGATCGATGCGCCGAGTGATCGCAGTCGTGATTTTGTCGACAATCTTGCAATGGATGTGCAGGCAATTGTTGCGCAGGAAGAATCGGTTCAACATTGCGGTACCGTTGTTGGTGGTGGTTTTCCCTTTGTGAACACGGGAATTCAGAACTCCGGCACGGGTCGCAACCAGGCGACACTGTTTTGTACCGTCAACTTCCGAGACAGTGAACAGATAAATGCGTTAACCAGTCGAATCAACCAGAAGTTCGCTGACCGGGTTGCGGATGCGAATATCCTGGCTACACCGATGGTACTTGGGGGCGAACCCGGATTCGCGGATGTCGAAATTCATCTCACGGGGCCGCGAATTGAAATGGCGCGGGAGGAAGCGCGAAAGTTTGACGACTTTTTTCGAAATGCAGAAATTGATGGCATTTCGTATATTGATAATCCTGCCAATTCCAGATGGTATGCCGTCGATATCAAATTCCGCGAACGTACTGCTAATGCCGTCGGCGTTACACGCGCCCAGGTTGACCAGATGCTGGTATTGCTGACGTTCGGTGCAGAAGTGGATCGTTTCCGTGATGAAGAGGGTAATGACTTCCCTATCATGCTGCGAGCCAATACCAACCTGGATGACCCCTTTACAGTTTTTGATCGCGTATTTATTACGTCGACAACCGGTAAGCAGGTGCCCCTCAGTCAGGTTGTTGAATACTCGTTCTCTGAGGATGAATACGACATCAGGCATGAAATGTTCCTGCCTGATGTAAAGATCGGAATTACCTCGGAACCTTACTATCCGGTACCCCAGTTAACGCAGAAAGTGGCTGATGTTGTGGCGCAATATGAACTGCCTGAAGGCTATAACATTGAGATTAAGGGCGAGGTTGCCAATACGGCGAAAGCGTTTTCGGGTGCCGGGCGAAATCTCGGATTGGTTTCCCTTGTCGTGCTGGCAATATTTGTCCTGCAGTTCAAATCCATTCTTCAACCGGCCATTATCCTGGTCGCTATTCCCCTTAGCTTTATTGGTGCGTTCCTTATGCTTTGGGTTAGTGGTCAGCCAATTTCGTTTCTTGCCTTTATTGGGCTTACCAGTCTTATGGGCATTGTGATCAACAACAGTATATTGCTTGTGGACGAAGGTAATCAGCTGCGGGCGCTGCAAAATGAGGAGAGTCTGGCAGAGATTGCTATTCGCGCAGGGGTTAACCGGTTTATGCCTATTGTGCTGACCTCAATCACCAGCATCTTTGGGCTTCTGCCACTGGCCATCGGTAATTCGATGTTCAAGGGGCTTGCGATAGTTGTCATTGGTGGCCTGACCACATCAACTTTCCTGACGCTGATCTGTGTACCCGTTCTTTACTCTCTGCTGACACGCCATTCCGGGGGGGCGGCGGTGACTCAGGGATGGTCAGGGCGTTCGGAGCTTGGGGAGGAATCGGTCGAATGATGCTGCAGGACAAAAAACAGTTCGTCATCCTGTTTATGCTGACTTTCCTGTCCTCAGCAGCCATGGGCGCTGTCAAATGCACCGATGCCGCCGGTCACGTGAGCTACCAGAGGGAACCTTGCCCGGCTTCACAATCTGCAGCTTCTCTATCTGTTCCGGACTCCAGAACGGGTCAGGTTGGTTCTGTAGTCCTAGGTGTCCCCGGGATTGGCGATGTGGGTATGATGACGTTCAACGGTTGGAAGGTGCAGGTGAGGGAAGGCACTCCGGCGTCGACGGTCAGGATGAACGGTTGGGGGATAAGTCTCCAGCTGACTTTTATACCCAGGCCTGGCGCTATGGATGAGGAAGCCCAGAAGGATAATGTTCGAGAACTGGGAGAACGGTATGTTTCAACCTCCGTTGAGCAGGCTGTTCAATTAAGACGACTAGGTACCGGGGTAGGTCCGGCTATCCTTGCGAATTTCAACGAACGTAAGTACCAGGGCAGGGAAGTGCCGGTTGGCGAGTATTCGAGTATCACGGTCGGTCAGATTAACCATGAACTCATGACGGTAGCAGTCACCGTCCTAACTAATGGACCTGGCACTGAGCAGCATGACAACGCACTGTTGGTGCTGGAGAGCATCGTTCTTCTAGAGTGACCTACACGAGGGCGTGACCTCTGTTTAAAGCACCGCGGAGGTGCAGGTTGTTTTACGCAGCTACTAGTAATCCTCGTGTGACGCCTGATTTAGAGGGTTGTTGTGCCTTTTATAAATCTTGGCATCGACTTTGCAATATCTACAATCATGTTCCAGCAGACCCTTATATCTCTGGAGCTTTAACTCAAACAAGGAGAAGATTGTGGAAGTAGAATTCGGTTTGTACACATTTGAAATGGCACTGAAACCCACTTGTTATATGGAGTCAGGTTTCGAGCAGCATGATGCTATTGCAGCCAATGATGACGATTACGATGATTGCGAGAACCTTTACACCATACCCGGCTAACGGTTTCTGACTGCAGCAAGTCCTCGGGCATTTCAATCCGGGTTTTTTTTAGGGATAATTGCTAAGAACTATTCCTAAGGCTTTAGTACCAGACGTAGACTGGCGTCTGTTGATAATCTGGCGAATGTTAACCGGTCGATAGTCGACCGGGCAGGTTATATCGGGGCAGGCGTTTGTGGAATCTAGAACGCGCGTCGGGGAATGCATGGCGTGCAATCCACCGTTGTTTCGAAATCTTTGGCTCTGCCCCTGAAAATTAATACCCTTGGAAATATATTCCTCTTCTCGTTTCCCTCCTCGACGACAGGTTCCTGAAAATCACAGGGAATGTCCCGGGTCATAATCTGTTTCCTGTTTCTGTAAGCGCGTGCCTTCACTTCCAATCGCTGCTCATCCAGGCGTGGCAACCTCACTGCTCACCTTGTTGGCGGGGTCAGGGCCCTGACTACTGGCCGCTTCGGAGCGCTTGAATAAATGGCGTTTCTCCAATAACTAACGTGAATCCTTTAACAGCCTGTACCCGGCGTTGTTACCCTGAGATACTGCCGGGCATGTCCAAATGACCCTTTGATCAAACCAAGGAAATAGAAATGATTGATTTTGAAATACCAGAAGACGCCAAGGCCGTCCGGAATAAGGTTCGAAAATTCGTGCAGGAGGAATGCCATCCTGCAGAAGAGATCTGTACTGCAGACAACTTTGAAGAGGTGATGGCAGGGTTGCGAACGAAAGCGCGTGCACAGGGATTGTGGTGCCCGTTCGTACCGGTTGAACACGGTGGTATGGGGCTGGGACCGCTGGCAAATGCATTGGTTCAGATGGAGTTGGGTGAGAGCTTTCTTGGCGCCGCGTCGATGAACACCCAGGGTCCTGACGATGCCACTATGCTCACGTTGCTTGAGCACGGTACTGAACAGCAGCGTGAAACCTATCTGAAACCCCTCCTTAACGGCGAGAAGCGTATTTGCTACTCCATGACCGAAAAGGCGGCCGGAGCAGATGCAACGGGCATGCAAACAACCGCTGAACTTGATGGTGACGAATGGGTACTGAACGGTGAAAAATGGTTCAGCTCTTCAGCCAACGTGGCGGACATCGCTGTGGTCATGGCGAAGACTGATCCGGATGCGCCGCGACATGAGCAATACAGTACCTTTATCGTGGAGCTACCCAACCCGGGCTACCAGATCGTACGAGATATCGAAACGATGCAGCCGCACACTGAGCTTGGGATAAAGCTTGGTGGTTCTCACTCTGAAATCAATATCGAGAACCTCCGTGTTCCACGAGAAAATATCCTGGGTGGCCGCGGACAGGGTTTTAATATGGGGCAGCATCGACTGGCTTACGGTCGCCTGCGCCACGGTATGCACAATGTTGCTATGGCGCAGCGTGCGCTGGATCTTGCCGCCAAATTTGTCATCGGTCGTGAAACGTTCGGTAAGAGACTTGCGGACCGTCAGGGTGTTCGCTGGATGATGGCGGACTGCGCGTCTGAAATTTACAAGGCCCGACTCATGCTGCTTCATATTGCCTACAAGGCAGAGAAGGGTATGGACCTGAAACAGGAAAATGGTATTGCGAAAGTATTTCTGGCGAACATGGTCCATCAGGTTGTGGACACTGCGCTGCAGTTGCACGGCGCCCTCGGTTACAGCCACGACACACCGCTGGCAAGCTGGTACACCTCAATCCGTTCCCAGAGACTGGTCGACGGACCGGACGAAGTTCATCGCTGGAGAACAGGTGCCAATGTGATCAAGGCATACGAAAAGTATGGAACAACGGCGTCAGCCTGTGGTGGCGAACTGTTCGAGTGATAATTCGAACTACTGTTCGAGCCACTAATGTGATGGATCGTGCGGTGTTCGAAGGATCAAGAATGATTGGTCATGCGATAGCCGCACCCTGAATATTGGGAGTCTAACCCCCGGGGTAGCTATACTGTCCCCGGGGGCTCGCCTGGTTCGGCCCTGGTTCTGGTTTAGCTCCGGGGAAAGTTGAGACGCGCAATCTCAGCCATTGTCCGAATCGCATTTGTATCACCGGATATCGTAAGACCGGTGAGGCCACTCTCCTCCCATGCCTTGAAGCGTTTGGCGATGCGGTCGACCGGTCCTATTAACGCACCACTGTCGACGAACTCATCGGGCACGGCGGCGATCGCTTCATCCTTCCTTTTTGCCAGATAGAGCTCCTGGATCCGGTCTGCAGCTTCTCCATACCCTCGCCTGACCATCATTTCCTTGTGGAAGTTAATGCTCTTGTGCCCCATGCCCCCCACATAGAGAGCGATACCTGGTTTCAACTTGTCGAGAGCCCCTTTCACATCATCAGTTACCTGGACCTGGGTGCCTGCCTGTTTCTCGAATTGGTCCGGCTTTTTATTTCCCTTTTTGAGGCCCTGGTCGATCCAGTCGCTATAGATCCCTGCGGTCTCCGGCACGAAACCCAGCGGTAGCCAGCCGTCAGCGATTTCAGCGGTCATTCGAACAGTGCTTTCCATCCCGGTGCCGAGGAAGATTGGAATATTCGGGTTCATATGCAGGATGGATTTGAGGGGTTTGCCGATGCCAAGTGAACCCTCCCCGGTGTAGGGTAAAGAGATTTCCCTGCCTTCGTGGGTCACGGGTTCTTCCCGCGCCCAGATTTTTTTCATGATGGCGACGTAGTCTTTTATCCGATAATAGGGTTTGCCCCATGGCTGCCCGTACCAGCCTTCCACAATCTGTGGACCTGATACACCAATGCCACAGATAACCCTGTTTCCGCCTGCCAGTTGATCGAGGGTCGCCATCGCCATCGCTGCGTTGGCAGGCGTTCGTCCGGCCAGTTGAAGCACCGCGGTGCCTAGCCTGATTCTATCGGTATGAGCGGCAATGTACGCGAGCGGTGTAATGGCATCGGAACCATAGGCTTCTGCGGTCCACACTGAGTCATAACCTAACTGTTCTGCCAGCTTGACGTCGTCAAGGGGAATTCGTAGTTCGGCGCCGGAGTACCCCAGCATCAATCCAAGTTTCATAGTCTCATCCTCATTGATTCAGATATTTATATTCGCACAGATCGTGGCCTGAGCTATCTCCTGGTATCTGTATTATCTGGCCGTGCTACGATCATTGATTGATCGATTTTGTCAGGTGGATATAGCGTTGAAAATAGGAATCAATGGTACGGGTTTAGTGCAGAAGGCATCCATCGAAGCCATTAAAGAGGATGCCATTAAGGCCGCAAAGGAGGGTTTTGCAAGTTACTGGCTGGCAGAGCATCCTACCGGTGGTTTTGATGCGCTGACCGTCCTGGCGGTTATTGCGTCCTCCGTGCCCGACATTGAGATGGGTACGGCGGTCGTGCCTACTTTTCCGAGGCATCCAATGGTACTTGCCGGGCAGGCGCTTACAACCCAGACTGCCCTTCAGGGTCGACTATGTCTTGGGGTCGGCCTTTCTCACGAGATCATGATGGCGCAGTTGGGCATCGGGTTTGAAAAGCCGATCCTTCATCTTCGCGATTACCTGTCTATATTGATGCCGTTGCTTGAGCAGGGAAAAGTGTCCTATGTTGGCGAGACACTTTCCTGCGAAGCTCAGGTGTTTCGTCCAGCGGACCCGGCCCCTAGTGTGGTCGTGGCGGCATTGGGTCCACAGGCACTTCGAGTCGCCGGGTCGCGAACAGATGGAACGACACTGGCATGGGTCGGCCCCAAAACAATCACAGAACATATTGTTCCCTGTCTTGCGGAGGCAGCCAGCAAGGCTAATCGAAAGGCGCCTCGAGTTATTTCGACTCTACCGGTTGTTGTTACCAACCAGGCCGATGTCATCAGGGAGCGAATCAGCAAGACACTCACGATGTATGCCGAACTGCCCTCATATCAGGCGATGTTCAGGAGAGAGGGTGTTGGTGGCCCTGCTGATCTCGCGATTGCAGGAAATGAGTCCGAAGTTGAGGATGCGCTGATGGCGCTGAAGGAAGCCGGAGTAACTGATTTCGCTGCGTCGGTTTACGCAATGAACCGGGACGAAAATGAACAAACCAGGAATTTGTTGATCAGGCTGCAGGCATCCTGATAGGGCGCGTTGCGCTCACAATACTCTCGTACTGCCCTCTTGCTACCCTCTTGCTACTTTGGTGATGCATGGATTGGGTCAATCCAGTGCAGACCCTCGGGATCTTCAACGACAGGTATGTCCAGATTTACCACCACCGCATCCTGATCACTGCGGACCAGAACGCATTGAAGTGATTCGTTTTCGCAGGCATTGATCTCCTGGTGGGGGACATAGGGCGGCACGAAGATAAAATCTCCCGGACCTGCCTCGCAAACATATTCCAGTTGTTCGCCCCAGCGCATTCGGGCTCGTCCGCTAATAATGTAGATAATACTTTCGAGTGCGCCGTGATGATGGGCGCCGGTTTTGGCGTCGGCATTAATTTCGACAGTACCAGCCCACAGTTTGTTGGCGCCAGCGGTTGCATGGGTGATAGCAGCTGCCCGGTTCATCCCCGGGGTCTGGGGTGTATTGGTGTCAAGATGATCACCGGAGATGACTTTGATACCGTTGTTCTTCCAATCAGGGGCTTCGGCCATTTCGATAACCTGCTAGATAAGCGACAGCACCATAGTACATGACGCGGATGCTGCATGACGAGTTCAGGTAGTAGCAGTCACCCTCCGGTTTTCAGTGGAGCTGAGCGCCAGGTACCACTCGACTGCGATCAGGTTTGGCACCCACGAAATCCATGCAGTAACTGGGTAGGATTCGCTAAATGGAACCTCCCATATCTGGAAAAGGCCTAGATAGATCCGCAGAGTTACTGCTCCGAACGCCATAGCGTAGTTGCGCATCATCCATGCGCGGTGCGCAGCGACCTCGCCCCGCCTTATAGATGTATAGGCATGGTAGCCGCTAAATAACCAGAGCACTGCAAGGGTGCCAAATCCGTAATTCGCGACCAGACCGCCGTCCGAATTGGGCGCGAGAATAAGGCCGCCGATTCCCCCAAACAAGACGCAGCTCAGGTAAACGCGTCCACTCCAGCGGTGGGCCCTGGGATATCTCCGACGTAGCCATGTCCAGAATTGGAAGCCTCCGGTGAGCAGTACGATCCCGCCCCCGATGACATGCATGCTGCTTGGCAGGTAACTCGCATCGAATCGAAGATGGAATGTTGGATTCCCGGTTAATCTTGCCTGGAAGGCTATCGCGTACAGGCCAATGGCGATACTCATCAGGGTCATCAGGCCAATGGCTATTTTTCTGCCTGTATCCTGGCGTTTGCTTGTTTCGGTTGCACTCACCTTGAGTTCCCCTCTTTTAATCTTTACAGTGGAAAGATAATTACAAACAATTTTGACATTGTCAAGATGGGAGCTCGGAAGTTGAGTAACAAGACCCCGAAGAACAGCTATCACCACGGTGATCTGCGCCAGGCGCTGCTCGAGGCAGGCGATTCTGTGCTGCGTGATCTGGGACTGCGGAAGTTCACCTTGAGGGAGTGCGCCAGGCGAGCCAATGTCTCGCATTCTGCGCCTAAACATCATTTCGGGGATGTTCGGGGGCTTCTGACGGAACTCGCCGCCGGTGGCTTTGATCGTTTGACAGATCTTCTGCGACAGGAACTGGTGAAAGCGACGAACCTTCACGAAGAGTTTGCTGCAACTACCCGTGCTTACCTGAGCTTTGCGGTAGAGAACCCGGAACACTTCCGCATTATGTTTCGCTCGGACCTGATCGATGAACTATCACCTGTACTGGCGAAAGCAGCAAACTCAACGTTTATCGAACTCACCAATGTGATCCATCGGCAGCGTGGAGAACCCGAAATAATCCCGGAAGGTACCAGTGAACATCGCTCTCTGAGGGAAATCGCAAACGATATTGTTATTAGCTGGAGTCATATCCACGGGTTTGCCCATCTGGTTCTGGAACAGCAACTGAATATGGTTGAAGAATCTGAATACGAAAAGTTGATAGTGGGCATGGCGCAGCGCTTGTCCGATATGCTGCAGAAAGATGCGCAAAAGTGAGCAAGATTCCCCGAACCTGATCCTGAGTAAAAATACCGCACTAGCTGTATCAACTAGCAAGTTAGGGTAGATTAACCCCGTATAGGGATAATCGAGGGAAAATGCAGTGCGAGTGAGGAATACATGAAATTGTTCTCCATCAGAGTCCTGGCTATTGGGTTGTTGCTTGCTTTTGGTTTTCTCTCCGCCAGCACATCAACTGCCAAGGACGTCTTCAAAGGCGTAGACAGGATCGTTGCCGTTGGAGATCTGCATGGTGATTACGATCAGTACATTAACGTTCTGACAATGAATGGCCTGGTAGACGAGCAGCTGCGATGGCGGGGAGGAAAAACGCACTTCGTTCAATTAGGTGACGTCGTCGACCGTGGCCCGGATTCCCTTCGGATTATCCGCCACCTGATGAAACTTGAGAAAGAAGCAAAGAGAAAGGGTGGGCGTGTACACGTCCTGATTGGCAATCACGAGGCGATGAATATCCAGGGAGATTTACGATACGTTCACCCCGGGGAATATTCCGTACTGATAGACAAGCATTCTGATGCAGTCAGGGCTCGTTACATTGACGCCGTGTATCAACATCGGGTTTCAATCGACCCAACGCTCGCCACAAGCCCGGTTGCGGTGATGGAAGGTTTGAAGAACGAATACCCGCTGGGATACGTAGAGCATCGAATTCTGTGGGAGCCTGGTCAGGAAATAGCCAGATGGGTTGCATCACACAATACGGTTATTCGGGTAAATGACTCGCTGTTTGTTCATGGCGGGCTGAATCCCCACACTGAATATCAAAAGTTGTCCAATATTAACCGCCAGGTGAAAAAGGAACTCTCTGCCCGGTTCAATGATGAGGGAATTTCAAATAACCCGCAGGGACCTCTCTGGTATCGGGGCCTTGCAAATAATGATGCTGAGGTCGAGCTGGCGCCATTGCTTGATATGCTGGATTTCTATGATGTTAATCGTATTTTTATCGCCCACACGCCTACCCAGGGCGCTATCCTCATGCGATTGGATGGCAGGGTGATCATGGTTGATGTCGGTATTGCTGCATATTACGGCAGCAGCCTGGCCAATATTGTCATCGAAGATGGACTGCTGCAGGTGATGCACCGTGGCACGCTGGTGCCTTTGCCTGGACCTGACCTGCCGATACAGGCGTACCTGGAGCGCGTGTCGGCACTGGAGCCAGAGGAAAGCAGGCTTCGAAAGTATGTTGATTCCCTGAATAGGCAGGTAATCCCTGAGCAGGCGGTCCCGGCGTTAGAGAAGATACCGGCAGGCGTAGTAAATTAATGTCCGAAGTTATTGCCAAATTGTGGGCCAGACGTCCTTTCAGGCCTGCGAACTCGCAAAGCGAGGAACCCAGTTCAGTAGATGACGAAGTCTCCAGGCCTGTGGTCCCAGGAACCAGCAGCCGTTTTTTTAACAGGGAGCTTTCTGACCTGTTATTTGTCCAGAGAGTGATCGAGGAATCAACGAATCTCGCGCACCCACTGTTTGAACGTGTGCGTTTTCTTTCTATTGCTTCCAGTGTGCTTGACCAGTTTTATGCGGTGCGCGTTGCAAAGCTCAGGCGATCAGCATCCAGGCATGATGGCTATATGACGCCAGACGGCCTGACTGCGACCCAGCAGTTGATGGTTGTTACTGCAAAGGCGAATGACTTTATGCAGGTGCAACAGGAGATCTGGCGTGATCTGCAGGCTGAACTTGGTGAGCATGGAATCAGGTTTCCCCGGATCGAGGAATTGGATCAGGCTGACGTTGAGTGGCTTTCGAATTATTTCAAGAGTCATTTTATGCACGTATTAACGCCATTTACGATAGACGAGGAGCATCCATTCCCGTTTATACCCAGCGGTGGCCTTTGCGCTATTCTCGAGTTGGGGGAACGATTTGTCCTGTTACCACTACCAGCCAATCTGTCCCGTTTCATTGCTTTTCCAGGTGAAGAGCACTGTTATGTCACTGCGGAGAGCCTGATCCAGTTTTTTTGGCAGGATCTTATTCCGGGTGAAGCACTTCGGAGTTTCGGCTTTTTCCAGATTCTGCGTGACAACGATCTTGCCAAGGAAGAAAGGAACGATGACCTTCGGGCGATTGTAGAGTCGGGCTTGCGCATGCGGCAGAAAGCCAATGTCATCAAGCTTCGAGTGTCAGAGATGATGACTGACAAGGCTATTCTCTATGTCACGAGTCAGTTGGGGTTGTTGTCTAACGAGGAGATTCTTTTCCTGCAAAACCGGGCTGAAGGAATCACCGGGTCTGAGTTTATTGTGCCGACGGACCTCGTGGGCTTGTCTGATATTTCGAGCGTGCTTGATGATCTGGACGGGACAATCGTCGGGCATGTCTTCCCGCATTTCAAACCGCGATACCCGCAACAACTGTTAGCTTCCGGTAACGATTGTTTTGCTGCGATTACCGCGGGCGACATGCTTGTGCACTGGCCCTACGAATCGTTTGATTCTGTGATCAGGTTCGTTGAGCAGGCAGCTGAGGACCCGGATGTTGTCGCCATAAAACAGACGCTGTACAGAACCAGTGACGAATCTCCGATTGTCGAAGCGCTAATCACGGCAGCCAGAAAGGGTAAAGCTGTTTTGGCGGTGATTGAACTGGAGGCGCGTGATAACGAAGCCTCCAACATAAAGCTTGCGAAGCGTCTCGAAATGGCAGACGTGCAGATCATTTACGGCATTATCGGGCTGAAAATCCATTGCAAGGCTACGCTGGTAGTGCGCATGGAAGACGGTGAAGCGATAACCTATACCCATCTCGGAACGGGAAACTATCATCCTCGCAACGCGAAGACCTATACGGATATTTCGTTCTTCACCCGTGATGATGTCATCGGTCATGATACTCATTTGATGTTCAGCTACCTGACCAGTGAAAGAATGGGTAAGCCTGAGAAACTGATCCTGGCCCCGCATTTCCTGAGAGACAAGATTGGAGACTTGATAAAGGATGAGGCGGATCACGCGCGGGCCGGCCGGCCGGCCTATATCTGCATCAAGGTAAATTCACTCACAGATACCAGTATTATTGAGCAACTCTATGAGGCCTCTGAAGCTGGCGTGGAGATTGACCTGATCATCAGGAGGCACTGCGCGCTGCGCCCCGGGGTACCCGGTATGTCTTCGCACATTCGTGTTAAGAGTATCGTTGGCAGATTTCTTGAGCATTCCCGAATCTATATGTTCGGTGGGGGACATCCGGCTTCGGCGCAAACCTCGCTGGTCTATTTTGGCTCTGCGGATTTAATGGAACGCAACCTCGATGAAAGAGTAGAGTTGCTGGTACCGGTCGAGTGTCCCCGGGTGAAATCAGTAATAGTTGACGGAATATTGCACGCTAATATCAAGGACACTGTTCAGTCCTGGGTGTTGGACCAGGAGAACAACTATGAAAGAGCACACGTTAAAGGTGGTTTTTGTTGCCAGTCTTTCTTTATGCAGGCTGATGATCCAACAAGCCTTGGTGACTTTAAGGCAGGTACTCCCGGCGCCCAGGCTTCGGGTGAATCTCCGCAATAGTTACGCGGCTGGCTGCCTTGTGCTTCTTGCGCTGTTGCCGGGTTCGCCGGCGCGGGCTGACCGGCTATTTGAATCTTTGGAACCGTTGGAAATCACGATATCAGGCCCGCTGAAGCAAATACAAAGAGAGCGCGACAAAGCTGTATCGTACAAGGCGACCCTCGCTTCGGGGGAAGACAATTTCGACGTCGAGTTGCGTGTTCGAGGCCATAAACGACTTGATGTGGATGTCTGTCATAATCCTCCGCTCAGGGTCGATTTTGAACCGGGCGCGATCAGAAAGACGCTTTATGCACACCAAAAAAGCCTGAAGCTGGTGGTGCTGTGCAAGGATACTTCGTTATATCGAAACTATCTGCGCACTGAATTCCTGATCTATCGAATGTTCAACCTGTTGACGCCCTTATCTTATAAAGTTCGTTGGCTGAATGTGAGCTATGTCGACGAGGAGGGTGAATCCCGGCTGGAGCCGGCGTTCTTCATCGAGCGAAAATCAAGACTGGCGAAACGTAACGACCTTGAAACAACCGAGGTAAGCAGTATTCGGGTGTCAGAGCTTGAACCCCATAGCAGTGCATTGGTGACATTGTTTCAGTACATTGTTAGTAACACTGACTACTCGATTGTTTCCTCCGCTGATGATTCCTGCTGCCACAATGCCAAACTACTGACAGGAGAGGACGCTCTTTACAGGCCGGTTATCTACGACTTTGATTCCAGCGGTTTGGTTGATGCCCCTTATGCGGTGCCAAACCCCTCGATCAATATTGCGAAGGTAACCAGAAGATTGTACCGAGGCTATTGTGCTCACAATGACCAGGTGGCCGAAGCAAGGCTCAAAATCCTGGGTATGCGAAAGGAGCTGCTTGAACTTCTGGAGACGGACACGTTAGTTTCATCAAGGTCGCGACCGAGGGTTATCAAGTTCTTTGCGAAATCGTTGAAGATGATCGAGAACGATAAGACCTGGCAGAAGAAAATAGTGGATTCCTGCCGAGGCTAAAAATTGGAAATAGCTTCCAGATCCTTGTAATGGCTAAGTCCACCCGGGCCCTTCTTGCGGTCATCCAGCAGGAAAAAAGACCCGTTATCCATCAGCGCAATTCCTTCGGGTTGTCTATGTGCGGTTGGATCTAGAGGGAAGAGCTCCAGCGACAGGGTGTCGCGGCGAACCTGCAACAGGTTGGCAGGCGTCACGAGGTAGAAAAAATCATCGTCGCTTTCAATGGCAGTGATTCTCTTCCTGTTACCTTTGAGCCTCTCATCTTCCAAAGAGAAAAGAGTGTCCGCCTGCTTGTCTTTGCCGGGGATGTAGGAAAACACGGTGATCCTGTTTTCACCGCTCTTTTTCGTACCACCTTTTTTGTAAAGGGTTTTGCAGGGAATGAGCAGTTTCCCGTTGTCGAAATGAAGCCCCTCGACCTCGCATACTGTCGCAAGTCCGGTATCCAGCACCTTCCAATCAGCAATCTGACCAGTTTTTTCAAACGAGACGCCACGAATCACATAGAGTTTCCCGGTACTGGTGATCATGTAGATTTGATCACCATTAACGGCGATGCCTTCAAAATCATCCAGAACGACCGGATCTCCAAGGGAAGCCAGCCTTGTGATTTGAAGCCCCGGCAGAGTGATTGAATAGATGTGACCTTGTTCGTCGTTGTGAGTCAGGAGGTGGTTTGCGTCGATCATGGCAAGACCGGACGCCTCGCGAACAAATCCGGGTAACGCCGTCGCCGCTTCTGCGCCGGTATCACCTTTGGTCCCAAGTACGGAGATGAAGCCCCCAATGGCAAAAAGCATGGCGCCGAGAATGGCAAGTAACAGAAAGGGCCTGGGGTTCATTCCCTGGCTGGTTTTTCTAAGGCAGGTGGTTCTGGTCGATCATCATTATTTCCCTGATTCATCCACTCCCGCGTGAACCAGCGCTTGGAGGAAACTTCTTCACCATACTCAAGCTCCCAGAAGATCAGAATGAAATAGTTGAAAAACGCTGTAATCACAATGGCTATTTCCAGCGCCTCGATTCCAGCGGCTAGCCCAACCGCGATGGCAATGAAGATGTAGCTGGCATCCAGGGTGTCATCCAGCGTCAACCTGAACCTGACCCCCGCAACAATCCCGGCAAGGCTGAAGGCCAGTGCCAGGCTGTTCTGGACGATCATCACGATCCCCCCGACGACAACAGGTAATAGAAGCAACGTCAGCAGGAATGCCTGGTCTCGGCCTTGCCGCCGTCTTGCGCCCATGTAGATCCATGCTACCGGCTCCATGATAAGAACAACGCCTATCGTTGTGATGGCGAGCTTGATTGCTTTTGTTGTAGGTTCCCAGGATAGCGTGGTCAGGTTTCCCGTCAGGAATTCGTTGGCTCCGCTTGGGGAAAGTTCGTTGCCTCCAAAGGGAAGGTAATTAGCCAGTGCAGGAAAAAATTTCACCAATCCGTAAATAAGTAGTGAGAATGCAACATAGTAAGCAGTGATCTGTAACAAAGGCTTTGCGGATTTCATACTCTTCGGCTGCTCAGGGCTTGGCGAGAATTGAGTGAGTATAACGCACGCTTTGACCGTTTGGGTCTTACATCATGGAGCCACTTGGAGGTCTTTCACGTTGTCGCAATATCCATTGACTGCTCTCGTCCAGCGCCGCCTCTCCCAATGCCCTGAGAATGTGTCTTTTCCTGCGGGTGTTGTCTGTGTGTTCGATCAGCCGCTGGGCGTTGGAAAAGATCTGGTAGTAATAGTTGTATTGGGTAATGAGTTCACGTTCTGCTGTCTGGTGGGCATAGTTCTGCCTGACTGCGACAATAAAAGGCAATAACCCGATTGCGGCGATAAGATAATTAGCGAAAGGGGTCTCCGAGGGAAGAATAACCAATAGTACTGTCATGAAGATGACGGTGGAGAAAGCTGATAATTCAAGCACTCTGGTCAATCCCTGTGTGCGGGCTCGCTGCCGAGACTTCGTGCGGTAGTAGTTGCGTTGCCCGGATTCGTCATTGCCGATCCAGTATTGAATGACCAGTGAAACGTTATCGTCGTCCTTATTCAGTAATAAATCGTTGGGGAATAAATCGTTGGGTAATGCATCGGATCTTCTGCCGGAATATCTCATGACATTTCTGATCCAGCCCAATTCAAGATCTCGTCGCTCATGGAAACTATCGTGGCAGAATCGATGCGGACGATTAGATTTCACGCCGGCAACCGACCAGTAAAACTGTACTCGCAAGGCTTCTGCAAGAACTCTGTAGTCCAGATACTTCCGTCGCCAGCCGCTGCGTCGTTCCCATGCAAATACCGTGAAAATCAAGGACACGAGAATAAGATAAATATAGACCATCCTGGCGTCGCTGATGAGATCCGCATAGACAATAAAGGATAGACCAGCCAACAGGATCAGTGAGAAACCGATATTGATTGATAACATCATCCTGGTTTGGAAATGCCGCGCCATTAAGTCGGCTTGTGCGTGCAATCTTGCAATCAGCTGGGCTCCCGGGTCAGCATGTTCAAAGTGTTCTCCGGGAATGAGGTCGCCGTAGGAGGTACTCTTTAGCCTGGTGGTATCACGGTTGAACTCGGCCAGTCGCTGGAACACGCTGAGGTATCGTTCCGGCAAATTGATGGTTCTCGGTGTAATGGAGTCGCGGGTTAACCAGCTACCGCTGCCCACCTGTTCCTCCGGGAGCTTGGGGTTCACGGAACGTCTTGAGCAGGGTATGTGATAAACAAGGTCGCTTTCATCGTCGGTAAAATTGACGGGCGAGAGTTGTTCGCCATCGGTAACCGTGTCCATGGAGTCGTACTGATGAAAATGAATGACCCTGCTTGTGCCTCCGGGCCAATGGGAGTCTTTCCCGTCCCACACGGCAAGCAGGATATGGCTGTGAGCCGCAAGGTATGCACCCATTTCAGTATATTGCAGGTCTCGGCTTTCTCCCCTGGGCAGGTGGTTGTTGGTGGTACCGTTAAGCAGGGGCATTTCGATCACATCACAGGAAGCCAGCAGTTGATTGAATGTCTCGAGCGCAGGTCCTGAAAAATCTTCTTGATACAGGGCAAGCGGCATGGGGAGCAGGGCGGTTACCGGTATGCCCATTTCAAATGCAACTTCACTAATAACCTGGTCTGCACCCTCGGCAAGGGGTGACATCAAGAGAATTGGCAGATCTGGGAACGTATCCTGAAGCTGCAAAAAAAACTTCTTTGCGGAGGCTTTTATAGCGGGTATCTCCTGAGTGAGAAGATCTCTGTGCCCCGTAACGCCAAGAACAAGTGGGATTGTTTGTGAAGTGTCGTCCATGATCTGAGAACTTTGAGTTACTGTTCACGGTCGATATTAGCATCGAACCGTCGAGAATGACCGGCGTTTTACCCAGCTGAACAACGGATGCCTCAAACTTGTTTCATCCTGTTAATGTAGCCTATTGTTTCCGCTTCACTATTAGGACAACCGACCATGAACGATAAACCGGCTCGCCCTGCCTGGTTCGCAAGACGTGAAATCAGTCCCTTTGTTCTTGATGATTCAGCCGTTAGCGAGGTGATCGGCAAAGCCAGTCATGCGGTTGTCTCCTGGGTGACGAAGGATAACCAGCCAGTGTCTGCGGTGATGCTTTACGTGCTGGTCGACAACGTCATTACGGTGACATCGACTACAAATCGTGCCAAGTACCATGCCTGGCGCCGTAATCCGGCAGCGTCGTTCTGCATATGGGATCCGGAAAGTATTGGTCGGCAGGTAACGCTGCGAGGTCGAATCGAGATCAAACAGGATGCGGAGTTGCTGCGCAGGTTCACCGAGGGATTTTTAACGAGAGTCGGGGGCGGTACGTCGCCTTCAACTGAACGTCTTGCGGTCGAGATTGAGAAATTTAATGCGCCGGACAGGCACATGATGCAGTTGCATGTAGATAAGGTGCTCAGTCACGACCTGAATCGTCTGTTTGAGGTGGAGACAAGCGGAGCAGACGTATGGAGTTGATGACGGCCAGGCTGCCTGGATGCTGCTCACGAAAAAAGGCGCTGGTTTAGACCTTTCTGGCGCGGAAAGAACGGCCCTTGATCTTTCCATTGTTTAGAACATCCAGTGCCTGCTTCGATGAGGCGCGTTTGACGGCGACATACGCGGACGTTTCGAAGATACTGATTTTTCCCACCGCGTCTCCCGTGATGCCGTTTTCTCCTGTCAGCGCGCCCAGGATGTCACCAGGCCTGATTTTCTGTTTTTTCCCGCCATCGATTTGCAGTGTCGTCATGAGAGGCTGCGCTGGCCTGAAACCAGGGTCTAATGAGCCGGTGACGGTGCGTTCAAGGGACTGCTCGAGAACAGCTTCCAGAAGCTCGATTTTATATTGTTCACTTTCATGAAACAGGGAGCATGCGATGCCGGCGTTCCCTGCTCGACCGGTGCGGCCTATTCTGTGTGTGTGGACCTCTGGATCCCGTGACAAATGATAGTTCACCACCAGGTCCAGGGAATCAATATCCAGTCCCCTGGCGGCGACATCAGTTGCAACCAGGATAGAAAGACTTTTGTTGGAGAACTGAACAAGCCTGTTCTCACGATCTCTCTGCTCCAGGTCGCCGTGAATAGCGCGTGAACTGAAGCCCAGGTTCCTGAGTTCAAGCGCCACGTCTTCGGTAAGTTGTTTGGTATTGCAGAACACCAGGGCGGAGTTAGGTTTGTATTTTTGTAACAGACTCACCAGTCCCTCGGTTCGTTTGGATTTGTCTGTAATCTGGCACAGTAGTTGTTTAATCGTGTTTGCGTCGTGTTGATCGAGCGCTTCAACTCGTTGTGGCTTGACCATCACTTTTGACGAGAGCTCTTCAATGTTGTGCGGGTAGGTTGCGCTGAATAACATGTTCTGCCTTTTCGCAGGCAGATACCGAATGATCTCTGCGATCGAGTCCCCGAAACCCATATCCAGCATTCGATCCGCTTCATCGAGTACAAAGGTTTCCAGGTTTTCCAACAGTAGATTCTGTTTCCTAAGGTGTTCTTCAATTCTGCCGGGCGTTCCAACGACAATGTGCGCGCCGTGTTCCAGTGAGCCCTTTTGGGGGCCAAAGGCGACGCCGCCACACAATGTCAGCACCTTGATGTTGTGAATTTTTCGACCAAGGGTTCTGAATTCCTTTGCAACCTGGTCTGCCAGTTCGCGCGTTGGGCACAATACAAGGCACTGGACCCTGAATTTTTTGACATCGAGTTTGTTCAGTATTCCCAGACCAAACGCGGCTGTTTTACCGGAACCCGTTTTAGCCTGGGCGATTACGTCCTGACCCTCGAGGATTTTAGGTAGCGACAACGCCTGGATAGGCGTCATGGTGTGAAAGCCAAGGTCGTCCAGATTGGACAGCAACTCGTCATGCAGCTCCAGGATCTTAAAGCCCTTTTTTATGGAATCAGGCTTGTTGGAATCAGTGTTGTTCAATAGGTGGCCTCAAAGGCGTTGGTTACTGTTAGCGCACGAAACCGATGATGGCGACAAAATGTGCGATGGCGCCTATCAGTACGAAAAAATGCCATATTCCGTGTGCGTGGTTGAGTCGGTTCAGTTTATCAGCTATGTAGAAAATGACGCCCGAGGTATAGGCAAGACCGCCCACTACGACCCATGAAAAACCTGCTGCCGGCAAGGCCGCCTTTAACGCCGCAATGTCGAGTGAACATGCCCATCCCATACCTAGATAGATAACAAGCTGTATGACTTTTATTGTGCGACCTTTCAGGAATATCTCGGACAAAATGCCGAGTCCTGCGAGGGTCCACACAAGCCCAAGGATTAGCCAGCCGTTCATGCTGTTAAGGCTGACGAGCATAAAGGGTGTATAGCTACCTGCGATCAGTATGTAGATGGCAACGTGATCAAACAGTTTGAACAATGCTTTGAGCTTCGGCGGATGAAAGCTGTGGTAGAGCGTAGACATTGTGAAAAGCAGCACGAGCGTTACGCCATAAATGCTAAACGAAGACAGCAGCAGCAGATCGCCTGATTGAATACCAACTGTTAGCAGTGCGCCAAGCCCAACGAGAGCCAGAACAGCGCCCAGCAGGTGGCTGATGCTATTGAGTCGTTCGCCGTAGTAGATAATAGTGCTCACATGATGTGCTGAGATCAATCTTACCGTTTTCTCTCGAAAACATCGTGATCTCATCAGGACGATTGTGCCGGGCGCATTGTTTTTGCCGACTTACTGGCATAATAGGCATTTTGCAGTGCGGAGTTAAACGTGCAATACGAAGAGGTGATTATGGGGCGGCGGAGTATGCGAGGTTACCTCCCCGATCCGGTGCCGAAGTCTCTTATCAAGGAAGTGCTGGAGATGGCTGTTCGAGCGCCTTCCTCTCCTGGTGTTTGTTGGTTTCGAAGATTGACGCATGTTGGAAACTGAACTGTCGGCACCGGTCAAAGCATACCTTGAATCCCACGGCTACGAGGTTAACTGCGAGGTCAAAGACTGCGATATCGTGGCTACCAGGGGCGATGATCTAATTGTCGTCGAATTAAAAACGAGCGTTAATCTTACGCTTTTGGTACAAGCCACAAAGCGTCAATCTATTTCCGAGACTGTCTACGTTGCAGTGCCCGCGCCGACAAAAAGAAACCGTCAGTGGCGAGGTACGCTCACCGTACTGAAAAGGCTGGAGCTTGGGCTGCTGCTGGTTGAGGAGGGTGTTATGGGTATGATTGTCAGTAAGCAGTTTGATCCTGTTCCTTACCAGCGAAAGAAAAACGCTCGCCGAAGGCGAGCGCTGCTCACTGAAGTGGCCGACAGGAGCGGTGACTACAATGTGGCGGGCAGTACCCAAACGACCCTGATGACCGCCTACAGGGAAAACGCCATTCTTATCGCCTGCTGCCTTTCGAGGCTTGGACCCTCAAGCCCCAAGAGTTTGAGAAACCTTGGTACGGGGGATAAGACCACCAGCATATTGGCGGCTAATCACTATGGCTGGTTTCAGAGGATTGAGAAGGGTGTCTACAGGTTAACGGATCAGGGTGATCTTGAGTCGCGAACGTTCGAGCAAATATACAAACAGGCAGAGGCTCACTTCAAGGCTCATTGCTAGCCGCCCGTTATTACCCCTCACTATCAGTAACGACTACTCGCTACGCATCTCTTCCAGTTCGAATGTGATCATGTTTTTTACCCCGCTGGTTGCAATAGCCTCGCCGTCGACTACTCTCGGTTTGTACTTGAACTTCTCCACAGCGGCGAGTGCAGCTTTATCAAACATTCGGCCGGGCCGATCAGCACAGGAAACTTTACCGCGCGAATAGGGCTCAACACAGTTGGTGATGATGACGGGATCCCTGACGCGCCCAAGTTCGTCGACTGTAAACTCAAGCAGTACCCATCCAAATAATCCTCTTTGCAAAGCGGGTCGCGGATAAATCGGTTGTACCTTGAGTATCGGTAGATACTCGCCATCTGATGAGAAGCTGGTGGTGTTGCTGATACTGATATCTGAAAGAGGCGCTTTAAACTGCGTTGTGAACGCGTTTTCTACAGCAACTTTGTCGGTTGACTGTTTGATGGGTGGCGGTGGTTCCTGAGGTTCAGGTGGAGGCTTGGGACGACGCTGCTTGACCTGAACCTGTCGCTCTTCCTTCATCCTGATAAAATCCACAATATTCCCGGAATGGGTGGAAGTGATTGCCTCTTCTCCCGATTCAATCAGGTACTGCATCAGGTACAACAGAAAAATGGTAACTGCGGTACCCAGGGACAGAATAGCTGGATACTTTATGATGGCCAGAACGCTGACTAACCAATGGGAATCTTCACGTTGATGATGAACAAGCGCTTCTAACAATAAAGATTCTCCTGTTCGGTAGATTTAGCGAGGCCTATTTCTCACTGCGCGCCCGATGCGGATTTTTCAGGTATCCATGATGAGTGATTGGTGGCATGGCTTGATTGATGCAAATCAACAAACTATCCACTAAATGCGCTAAGAAATAGCGCTAAACACAGCAGGAAACCGAAACCCGGAATAATTTTCGTATGCCAGTGCTCGGTAGCGGTGATGACGATCAATGAAAGATTAATCGCCATGAAAATAATCAGGGTCACCGCGCTCGTTAGCGTGGCCAGTGACTCCAGGTCGAGGCCGATGGCGAGTGCTAGTACAGCTGCTGATACAAGTAACGTTGCGTTGATCGGAGTCCTGGTGGTGGGGTTTATGCTGGCCAGAAAATGATCTTCACGGTTTATTTTTGCGATACCGTAAATCACTCTTGAAGCCATTATTATTTGAACCAGTGCTCCGTTAACCACCGCGAGCATACTGATAAGCGCGATAAGTTCCGGATCATAAATGCCATGTCGTTCTACGACGAGTGCCATAGGCGCAGGGTGGCTGGACAGTTGTGTTATGGGTACTGTGGTTACTGCGACGTACGCAACAAGAAAATACAAAACTGATGCAACGAGCAGCGAGCCGATGATCGCGAGCGGCACATTCAGTTCGGGTTGCTGCGTTTCTTCGGCCAGGTTAACGATGTCTTCAAAGCCAATGAATGCGTAGAAGGCAAGAAATGCGCCGGCGAAGACGCCAGACCATGCGATACCATTCACTCCCGGGACTAGTGCAACTTCAATGTAAGAAGACTGCATCCATCCTCCGTGAAGAACCAGTAGAAGGCCGGTAATCTCGACGACGGCAATGACGCCTGCGATAACGACTGATTCGACAATGCCATAAACGGCAATGGCACCCAGGATCATAACCAGCAGGAAAATGACGGCGGGGGCGGGCAGGTCGGTGAAGAGGCTGAAGTAGCCGACGAAACCGTTGGCGATAGTCGCGGCGGAAACAATGCCTACAATAACGACGAGCAGACCTGTAAGGGTTCCTAAACCAATGCTTTTGAATGCCTCTTTGACATAGACCGCCTCGCCTGCGGATTTTGGGTACCGGGATGACAATGCTGCATAAGAGAATGCGGTCGGTGCTGCCACGAGTGCCGCGAGAAAAAATGCGAGCGGCGTAAACTGGCCTGCGTGGGAGGCCACCACTCCCGTCAGAACATAGATGCCAGCGCCTAAAATGGTACCCAGGCCATAAAAAAGGAGTAGAGGGAACGTAATGTTCCGTTTTAGGGTTGTCACGACAGAACTGTCGTCACATCAGCATTTCAGGAGCAAAACTGCACAGGGTGCAAGCAAGGCGACCTGATAGCTCAAGCTGATCGATCGATCGCTGCTATCCGGGGTAATGGTATGTGAGTTGAGCATAATCATATCAACGGCTTCGTCCGCTGCGAAAGTGACGATTTCCTTTGCCCGCTTCCCGATCCGGTTTTCGATCCTCACGTTGACACCTTCGTCTCGAAGACCGTGAGCTCGGTCAGTCAGCTGTTTCTCTGCGTCACGAACCAGTTGTTCTGTAAAAGAATCAATCGCTGAGTCATCAAATGGCTCTATAGGTTCGATAACGTGAATGAGGGTCACGCTGGCTTTGTTCGCCTTTGCCATTTCACAGGCACTTGACAGTACCGCGTCATGTTTCGGCGTGAAATCCAGGGGAACCAGCAGGTGCTTGTATTCGTTCAACATGATCAATGCCTGTATGTATAGTAATCAGGAACCCAGACTTCGTATTTGGACTGGAGAAACTCAACCAGGTCAATCAGTTCCTGAACTGACATTATCCCGTTGTAGTTACGCATGGCAGATCTCCCGTTGCCCAGGGTCGTTCCAGGACTATCACCTCTGGCGAGTTTGTGGGATGGATTGATGATCGAAGTGACCAGGTCTCCGTAGGTTTTAATTTTTGTGACTTTGCCGCCCAGTGTGACGTTTATTTTTTCGTCGGTGTAATCACCGGTCCAGGGTACGCTGTCAACCGAATGGCAATCGCTGCATTGCAAGAGGGTGAAAGTCATCCTTCCCTGTTCTGCGTTTCCCTCGGGCAGGTTAAACCCACGGCTCTGCTGCTCGCAGGAGCATAGAAGCACTAATGTTGCAAAAAGAATCAGTTTTTTAATCATGCCCACACACCTCAGTTGACCACTGTTAACAGGCTAACAGGAGCACCCCTGGGTGGTGTTGATTCAGATCAACGAATGGCCTGTGGTCAGTTTTTGGACTCTGCAAGCAGTTGAATAAGACGCTTAAGAAAGTCTGATTCTGTGATAATGCCGACCAACTTATCATCCTCTACAACAGGCAGGCAGCTGATTTTTTTGTTAAGCATCACCTTCGCTGCTTCTTCAGCTGTTGTATCGGTCGTGATAGTGCTGACTCTGAAGACCATAATTTCAGCAACTGGCAGCGACAGTAACGATCGGTTCTGGGCGTTGACCAGCAGATCCTTCTGGGTAACCAGGCCCACAAGCTTGTCGCCCTTAACCACGGGCACGTGCCGAACCCTATGTGTGTGCATGATCTTCCAGGCATCTTCTATGCGAGCTTCCGGATCGAGACTTGCCGGGTTTTTTGTCATTAGCGTTGAAATGTTGGACATTGAAGTTCCCATGGATGGTTATGAATACAGTAACCATTCCTGCCTCATTGTTTCTTGATCAGGATCAATCGGGGTGCAACACTCTGTATCTGCTCAGATCGAGCAAACCAGTAACCACGCAATACACGCAATAAATGAAGGTGACCTGTGGCTATTTCCCATACGCTGGAACCACTTTTCAGTGCCAGTAATGTTGATGATTACCTTCGTCAGATTAAAGAGCACTGGGAAATTCTGCGTACAGACCAGATTGAGACCGGGACCGGTGTCGAGGATTTTTATCTCCCCGGGTACTGCCTTCCCTGCGCAAAACAGGTTGAATTCAGGGTGGACTATCTTGCAGGCGGGTCCCTGTCGACTGGTCCAAACTGGCGCGAACGACTGATCTGCCCCCACTGCCAGCTCTCGAATCGCCAACGTCTGATGGCAACGCTGGTCTTGCAAGCGCTGACCGGTGTTGCGCTAGGTAAACGAATATACCTCATGGAGCAGGTGACGCCGCTGATGCGTTTGTTGGGTGGCAAGCAGTTTCCGCATGAAGTGATTGGCAGTGAGTATTTCGGGGCGAGTTTCAAACCCGGGCAAACGATATGGCCCTGGCATTATTTGGCCCCCGGGGACTCTGGACAGCCAATCCGGTCGACTCTGCTAGCTGCCCGATTTGCCGTTCAAATGTTACGTCGTGGCGGTTTTCGGCATGAAGACGTTGAAAGCCTGAGCTTTGAAGAGGCGTCTCTGGATTTTATTGTGAGTAATGATGTGTTTGAGCATGTTGCAGACCCCGCGCGGGCGTTCAGGGAATGTGCAAGAGTGCTGAAACCCGGTGGCGTCATGTTTGCGACATTTCCGTTCTTCAGCGACATGGAGAGATCCCGTACCCGGGCGAGACTGGGTTCCGGGGGAGTAGAACACCTCTTGCCGGCGGAGTATCACGGTGACCCTACGTCATCTAATGGAGCGCTCGTTTTTACAGACTTTGGCGGCGATGTTCTTGGACTGTTCCGTGAAGCCGGGTTCAGCAGTGTTCGGATCGACGTGTTCAATCATTTAGAGTTTGGTCACCTTGGCGGTGCACCGGTCTTTATTTTGACGTGTTGACCAGCCAGAGGGATGTTCCGGATATTGAGGCTTTCGCCGACGATTTCGTTTCCGCTTGTTCTGCCTTGTTGCCTGATGCAGAAACTCTCTGACGAATCATCACTTACCCCGGTAATGCTCGATTTAGATTGATTTTTAGGAGATTGAAACTATACTCGCGCCCCCACAGATACTGCTTCTGGTATCTGGTTCCCTGAGGTCCACATGTCAGAACCCGAACCGGTTTTAAGCTTCCATTCGCTTGGATTGCCACCTGAATTGATCCAGGCGCTTGAAGATGTCGGTTATGAAACGCCTTCGCCTATCCAGTCCGGGGCCATTCCGCCCCTGCTTGAAGGCAGGGACCTGCTCGGACATGCGCCTACGGGCACGGGCAAGACTGCGGCCTTTGCGTTACCTCTGCTGGCGAACATTGACCTTGAAAGTCTTCACCAACAGGTTTTGGTGCTAACGCCAACCAGGGAACTGGCTATTCAGGTGGCGGAGGCATTTCAGCGGTATGCCAATCACCTTAAAGGTTTCAATGTTCTGCCGGTTTACGGCGGGCAGGAATACTCGGGGCAGATTCGGGCACTTCGTCGCGGCGTCCATGTAGTAGTCGGTACCCCAGGCAGAGTGATGGACCATATCCGCAAAGGCACCATGAAGCTCGACAACCTGCGTGTGCTGGTGCTGGATGAGGCTGATGAGATGCTTCGTATGGGTTTTATCGATGATGTTGAGTGGATCATGGAGCAAACCCCGGACAATCGCCAGATTGCACTTTTTTCAGCGACCATGCCGCAGCAAATCCAGAAGATCAGCAAGCGGTACCTGAAGGACCCGCTTAATATTGCTATTAAGGCTAAAACGGCGACCGCCGAGTCCATCAATCAACGTTACTGGATGGTCAGCAATCTGCATAAACTGGACGCCCTGACCCGAATCCTTGAAGTCGAAACATTCGACGCTGTCCTGCTGTTCGTGCGGACCAAGATTGCGACCACCGAACTCGCTGAACGTCTGGCAGCAAGAGGTTATGCCGCCGAAGCGCTCAATGGTGACATGCCGCAAAAAAGTCGTGAACAGATGGTTAATCGACTAAAGAAAGGCGGCATCGATATTCTGGTGGCGACCGATGTCGCTGCGCGGGGCCTTGATGTTGACCGGATCAGCCACGTCATTAATTACGACATCCCCTACGACGCGGAAGCTTACATTCACCGTATCGGTCGAACGGGCAGGGCAGGAAGAAAAGGCGAAGCTATTCTTTTTGTTTCTCCAAGAGAAAAGCGAATGCTGGCAGCTATTGAAAAGGCAACTCGCCAGAAAATTGAAGCAATGACGTTGCCAAGTACCGAGATGGTGAACAACCAGAGGATCGCCAGGTTCAAGCAGACCATCACGGACACCCTGGCGAGCGGCTCGCTTGAATTTATGCAGGGTATCCTGGAATCCTATGAACAGGAACATGACGTATCGCCGATAGAGATCGCGGCGGCATTGGCGAAGCTTTCGATAGGCGAAAAAGCGCTCCTTTTAGAGCCAGAAAAGAAGGCGCCACGAGAGAGGAAGGATGACGCCAGGAAAGGTGACTCTGGAAAAGGTCACGCCGGGAAAGGTGAGACACCGTTCAAACGCGAAAGAAAAGAGAAGGGACGACCTGAAAAGAAGCTCGCCGAGGGAATGGAGCGGTTCCGCATTGAGGTCGGCCATGACCATGACGTGCAACCCGGGAATATTGTTGGCGCCATTGCCAACGAGGCGGGGCTTGATGCGGAGCACATTGGACACGTTGATATCAGGGACAAGTTCAGTTTTGTTGAACTTCCCGAGGGTATGCCAAAAGCTGTGTTCAATGATCTGAAGAATGTCTGGGTCAGCGGCCAGAAGCTCAAAATTTCCAGACTTGATAGCAGCGAAGGTTCCGAGAAGTCTTCCCGAAAGGCGCCCGCAGGCGAGAAGGCTTCAGCAAGGAGGTCGGGTAAGCCAGCTACCGGTGACAAGAAGCGGAAGAAGAAGTCCAATGCTGGCAGCGAAGTGAAGAAGCGTAAGCCACGAAGGAAATCTCCGGTGGGAAACGACCCGGCCAGTTGAGATCACCCGGAAAACACCGTTGTTTCATCGCATGCAACATTTTATAGTACGCACCGAATAATCGTGCGCACCGATCAATAGTACGCCCCTGGTACCAGTTCGGCCCGAAAAGGGTCCGACCATCATCAATTTATCGAATACAGAACAGGAATCAACGTGATTAGCACAGCAAACGTTACCATTCAGTTTGGCTCCAAGCCCTTGTTTGAAAACATCTCCGTCAAATTTTCGGACGGCAACCGGTATGGGCTGATTGGTGCCAACGGCTGTGGCAAGTCGACTTTTATGAAAATCCTGAGCGGCGAACTGGAGCCTACTTCTGGCAACGTGTCTATTGATCGAAATCTGCGCGTAGGAGAACTCAGCCAGGATCAGTTCGCATATGAGGAATTCAGTGTTGTTGATACTGTGATCATGGGCGACAAAAAGCTGTCTGAGATCAAGCGGGAGCGGGAGCGAATCTATGCCTTGCCGGAGATGACAGAAGAAGATGGCATCAAGGTTGCTGATCTTGAAGTACAGTTTGCTGAACTGGATGGTTACAGCGCGGAAAGTCGTGCCTGTGAGATTCTGGCGGGGGCAAGAATTGACGAGTCCCTTCACTTTGGACCGATGAGTGAAGTAGCGCCTGGCTGGAAGCTGCGAGTGCTACTGGCGCAGGCCTTGTTTTCAGACCCGGATATCCTGCTCCTTGATGAACCAACCAACAACCTGGATATCCATACGATCCGCTGGCTCGAGGACATATTAAACGAGCGCAAGAGCACGATGGTCATTATCTCCCACGATCGCCATTTCCTGAATGCTGTTTGTACTCACATGGCAGACATCGATTACGGGACGCTTAAGGTCTATCCAGGTAATTATGACGACTTCATGACCGCATCTACCCAGGCGAGAGAAAGCATGCAGTCGGAGAATGCCAAGAAGAAAGCACAGATACTGGAACTCAAGCACTTCGTCAGCAGGTTTTCTGCTAATGCATCCAAAGCCCGGCAGGCCACTTCCAGGGCACGGCAGATTGACAAGATCGAGCTTGCTGATATTAAGCCTTCGAGCCGAGTCAGCCCTTACATCCGGTTCGAGCAGGAAAACAAGCTTCACCGGCTGGCGCTGACTGTCGAAGACCTTGGGCACAGTTTTGATGACGAAACCCTGTTTACAGATGGGAACATGATGATCGAAGCTGGGACCCGCCTCGCCATTATCGGGGAGAACGGCGTTGGCAAGTCAACTTTTCTCAAGTGCCTGATGGGCGAACTTCCGGCACAAACCGGTTCCGTCAAATGGGCAGAGAACGCCTCCCTGGGTTACTGCCCGCAGGATACGAGTTCAGAATTTGAATCAGAGCTGAGTTTGTTCGACTGGATGAGTCAGTGGCGTAATGAAAGCCACGATGACCAGATAGTCAGGGCCACATTGGGTCGGTTGTTGTTTTCAACAGAAGATTCCAAGAAGTCGGTTAAGGTCTGCTCTGGTGGAGAGAAAAACAGGCTTCTGTTTGGCAAGCTGACGATGTCCTCTCCTAACGTCATGTTGTTGGATGAGCCGACTAACCATCTTGATATGGAAGCGATTGAAGCGCTTAACCTGGCGCTGGAGCATTATGAGGGTACGTTGATCTTTGTTAGTCACGACCGGGAGTTTGTTTCGTCGCTGGCCACCAGAATAATCGAGATAAAAGACCACCATATCAATGACTTCCACGGGACCTATGAAGAGTATCTGCTCAAGCATGCGAAACAGGACCGGGTGGCAGGATAAAACTGGCGCAAGATTATCGTAAGGGTGTTGTAAGAGTATTTTGAGAGTCCCTTGAATTTTCAGCCGCCGCAGGTTCGGTTGCGATGATCGGACAAGGTGTCTGGTAGTACCTCATTAGACCTTGTGCCTGAGAGGATCGCGAAGTATCAAGGTGCGAGTTGTTGTGGTCTAAGACAGGCTTGCCTTGAGTCTGCGCACTATCTCTTCCAGTGTGGAACGATGGCAAGCAAAGTTAAGCCTTACGTAGTCGGGGTTACCCATTTCCGTCCCATCTGATAGCGCTACCCCGTGTTCAAGGAAGGTGTTGATTGGTTTCGTTAGACCCGAAGCTGAAACGTCGATCCATGCGAGGAAAGTGGCTTCCACGTGTGTCATATCCAGGCCATCTATACCGGCAATTTGTGCTTCGAGATAGTCGCGGTTATCGCGAAGATAGCTGATTGTCTGCTGTAACCAGTCATCACAGTCTCTAAAGGCCGTCAATGTGGCGGCATACGCCAATGCGCCGGGATGCGTCGCAACACCAAAGGCCCTGTTTTGAAAAGCTGCCCGTATTTCCGGGTTGGGGATAATGGCGAGGGACAATCCGCCAATCCCCGGAAGGTTAAAAGCTTTGGATGCGGAAATCAGCGTGATCGATCGTTTTTCCACTTCCGGGTCGAGGGTCGCGATGGGGATGTGCCGCTTGTCAGGGTCAAGGACGATGTCTGCATGAATTTCATCTGAACAAATCATTGTGCCGTTAGCGAGGCATGCGTCTGCGATAGTTTCCAGTTCCTGTTGGTCAAGGGTGCGGCCCACGGGGTTGTGCGGGTTGCAGAGCAGGAACGTTTTTGTCCTGGGTGAAATAGTCTGTCGCATCTGGTCAAAATCCATTTCCCATCTATTGTTGTTCACCTGGCAATCGACGGGTTGGAAGACCCGGCCCGTATGTTCGGCCGTTTCAAGAAAATAGCGATAATTTGGTCGCGCGGCCATAACACCATCGCCGGTGTCCCCAAGGCAGTTCGATGCGAAAAATAATGAGGGCACAACACCCGGCTGCGCCACGAACCATTCGGGCTTTGTCTTCCATCCATATTTTTTCTCCAGCCTGTCGATAACCACGTCGAAGAACTGGTCCGGTGGCTCGCTGTAGCCAAAAACACGTTCATCAAGACGGGCTTTGACTGCGTCAATGATTTTGCTGGATGTTGGCAGGTCCATATCAGCAACCCAGGCGCCGATAACATCGTGTTCCTTGCTCGAAAACCGGGACCATTTAGTGCTGTCGGAGGAACGCCGTTCGATCGGTGGGTCAAATAAGGATGGCTTGGTTGTTTTGGGCACGACTTATTACTCAGGTAGCCTCGGGTATGCTGAAACAGCGTCGATTGAGCATAATTTGGGATGATGCAGTGATTCCAATGGTAACCATTAACAACCGGCTCGTCTTCCGGGGATTGGGATATTAGTTCTGAACAACGTGGGTGGAGACCGGTGCGTTATTGGCGGCTGAAGACGGTAAAAAAAACATAATGATCACGCCAGGTAAGATTAACGCCATGAAGATCCAGAAGGCGACGTCGTAGGACTGGGTCATATCGAAAATCCAACCAGAGAAGATTGAACCGAAACTGCCCAGCATGATCACCAGATTGACGTATCCCAGTACCCTGCCGAATGACAGGGTGCCGAACCTGGCCGAATACATGATACCCATCATCGGCATGACGCCACCGGTAGCGAAACCCTGAATTCCGGCGGCAAGTACGAGTTCGGTTTTCCCGGGAGAACCCTCGTAGAAGAGAAGTGCTGTAAACAACAATACCGCCATCATCCAGTAGAGTTTACGATGATCCACCCGGTCGCCCATCGCGCCGAAGAACAGCTTGCCCAGAATCATCATCAATGAAGTGACAGCGATCAACTGTGCTGCCAGGGATTGCTCGTAGCCGAGGTCGGACATGTAAGCACCCAGATTGAACTGAACCCCACCAAATGCTGCGTTGACAGGTATCAGGGCAACGACGGGAATCCAGAAAGCCTTTGAAGTCAGGATCTCTCGACTGGTCCAGTTGCGCGAATCGATAAGTTGCTCGGCCCCGTTTCCCAGGTCAACGACCGGTGGCTCAAATCTAAGAACAAGGAAGTTAAGGGGAATGAGTATCACGGTTGATACCACGGAGAGAGTCAACAGTGCACCCTGCCATTCATAGCGTGCTATCAGCGTTATCACAACCACGGGGATAATAAGACCGCCAATCGATGTACCCATGGCTGAAAGACCGATAGCCAGCCCGCGATTCCCGGTAAACCATTTGCTGACCATGGTCTGCGAAGCCAGTGTGCCACACAACAACATACCGATCGGCAACAGTGTGGTGTAGATCAAAATAACCTGCCAGAACTGGGTTGCTTGCGAAAGCAGGGCCAGGCCAAGGCCCATCGAGACAGCACCTGCGATCACCAGTCGGCGCATCACAAAGTGATCCATGAGGCGGCCCAATACGGGGCTTAACAACCCTGTCGTTACCTGAAATGCCAGAATCGCCAGCATTACCTGGCTCCGGGCGATGTCAAAATGCTCCAGCCATGGCACCACGAAGAGCGCGAAACTGTAAATCATGATGCCCAGTGCCAGGGCCTGATTAACCAGTGTCAGGGCGACGATTGACCAACGATAATAAGGGGGTGAACTCAAACTGGGGTCGCGTTAGGTTTCCGCTCGAGTGTATCACGGGGAAGAAAGGTGACAGGTATCTTGCCCGGGACAGGCGCACAGAGCAGCCAGCAAAACGATTGATCGAGGTGATGGCAGCCAATCCATGACAAACCACTTCGACTCATTGGGGTATAGTTTCGTTCGGAATTAATTAAGACATAAAGGTAGGCTCCAGATGAATCGATTGGAAGGGAAGGTTGCAGTGATAACGGGAGGTGCCGGCGGTATTGGTAAGGCGGCAGGCAAGTTGTTTGTTGGTGAGGGAGCAGACGTGCTGCTGGTGGACCTGGACGAGGAAGCGCTTAAGTCAGCCTGTAATGATATCGGCAGTAATAAAGTCAGCTACTGTGTAGCAGACGTCACTAATAGTTCTGACAACCAACGAATGATCAGCGCAGCCGAGGAACGTTATGGTGGTGTTGATGTGCTGGTGGCTAACGCCGGGATCGAGGGCGATGTGACGTCAATTGTTGATTACGACGAGAAACGATTTGACCAGGTGATGGCGGTCAACGTTAAGGGACCTTTTCTTGGCCTGAAGGCTGCAATTCCTGCCATTGCCAGGCGTGGCGGTGGCAGTATCATTATTACGTCCAGCGTTGCTGGTATAAGCGGCGCCGCAAATGTCGCACCCTATGTGACGTCGAAGCATGCAGTCATTGGGATGATGAAGTCAGCCGCACGTGAGTGCGCACCCATGAACATTCGCGTTAACACGGTTAACCCGTCTCCGGTTGAAACCAGGATGATGCGAAGTCTGGAAGAAGGTTTTGCGCCAGGCGAAGCTGAAAAAGCCAGGGCAGGCATGCGTGCCAACATACCTCTTGGGCGATATGCAGAACCGGAAGATGTCGCAAAACTTATGTTGTTCCTTGCTTCCGGCGACAGTGAGTTCATCACAGGGTCGGTCTATATGGCAGATGGCGGCTCTACCGCCTGAGTACTCAAGAATATTTAGAGAAGATTAGCGATGTCAAAGAATACTCGGGTAGTCCTTTCAAAGCGGCCAGTCGATGATGCGACACCAGACTGTTTTTCAGTTGAGAGCGTCGAAAATGAACCCCTGGAACAAGGTCAGGTTCGTGTCGCGGTTGAATACATTTCCGTTGATGCGGGCACACGCACGATGCTCCGCGGTGAAGGTTTTCATGCGCAGGTAGATCTGGGTCAAACGATACTGGCCGGTGGCGTAGGTCGTATTATCGAATCGACGGTTGATGGCTGGGACGTGGGTCAGGCTGTTCGCGGTGGCCTCGGTGCGCAGACGATCGCGACAGTCACGCCGAAAATGCTTGAGAAAATCGATGATTCCGTCGGCTCATTGAGTGCTTACCTTGGGGCACTTGGAGCTTCCACAGGCGTCACTTCGTGGATAGGGATCAGAAGGGTGGCGAAGCCCGGGCCGGGAGACATATTTGTCGTTTCTGCGGCAGCGGGAGCGGTTGGTTCCATTGCCGGACAGATCGCTAAACGTGATGGCGCCTATGTGATCGGTATTGCAGGTGGTCAGCGGAAAGTAACGTACCTCACTGAACGGCTTGGGTTTGATGCTGCGATAGACTACAAAAATGAGGATGTGAACGCACGCCTGAGGGAACTCGCGCCGAACGGAGTCAACGTGTTTTTTGATAACGTCGGAGGTCCCGTCCTGGATGCGGTGCTCGACAATCTGGCAATGCAAGCCCGCGTGGTTATCTGTGGTGCCATATCGCAGTATGGTGATATGGATAATGTCACCGGCCCGTCGATGTACCTTCGCCTCGCAGAGCGACAGTCAACCATGGAGGGGTTCGCGTTTTTCCATTTTCCCGAGAGCATTGGCCCTGCGGGCGAAGAGCTCAGGAAATGGTTAGATGATGGTTCCCTCATCATGGATGAGGAAATTCTGGAAGGCATTGAACGCTATCCCGAGGCACTCCAGTTTATGTTTAGTGGAGGTAACCTCGGAAAGCTGATGGTGAAAGCCAGTTAAATTTTCACCGGGCTATATTTGCCGGGCTATATTTGCCGGGTTATATTCCCCGGGCTATATTCCCCGGTCTATATTTCCCGGGCTATATCTTCACCCGATTATCGAATAATAATGACCGGGTCGTAGACACAGCCATTCGGGGCGATAACATTGTAGTTAATGCGGTCGCCGACATTCCCTCGGACAATACACTGGTAGAAGCCTTGCTGCGGGTGAGCCTTACAGTTATGAAAACCGGCACCTGATTTTGATTCAATACTGGCGACGGCGCTGAGTGGCGACCAACGCACAGGGCCATTGTTGTTCTTGCAGGCTACGTCCGGGCCAGAGCCTGTAAATATTTCTGTGTAACTGCCAGGGGTTAAACATAGTCTGCCAGTCGTTCTTCAAACATGATCATAAACCGGTTCAGCGCGAGCTTCCAATTCCTGATGGGCATCGTCCACTTCTTTGATGCTTCTCTGATGGCCAGATAGATGACTTTCTTTGCAGCATCATCCGTTGGAAAAAGCTTGCGCTTTTTTGTCGCCTTGCGGATCACGCTGTTGAGCGATTCGATCGCGTTCGTCGTATAGATTGCTTTGCGGATATCAGCCGGGTAGCCGAACAACGCATTCAGATTCTGCCAGTGAGCCCGCCAGGTTCGACTGATCTGCGGGTATTTTTCATCCCAGCGATCAGCAAAGTCATCGAGCGCCTGAAGCGCTTCTTCTTCAGTCGTGGATTGATAAATACGTTTTAGGTCCGCCGTCACCGGCTTGTAATCTTTCCAGGGAACATACTTCACTGAGTTACGTACCATATGCACGATACACAACTGGATCTGTGTGTCCGGGAATGCGGTGTTGATAGCATCGGGGAAACCCTTCAGGCCATCGACACAGGCGATCAGAATGTCTTTGACGCCGCGATTCTGTAGCTCTGTGAGCACGTTGAGCCAGAACTTGGCACCTTCGTTCTCGGACAGCCAAAGCCCCAGCAACTCCTTATGACCGTCCATATTGACGCCCAATGCGAGATAAACAGACTTGTTGATCACCTGTTTGTCCTGACGGATTTTGACGACGATACAGTCCAGGTAAACAATCGGGTAAACCGCATCCAGCGGCCTGGATTGCCACTCGACGACCTGTTCAATCACAGCATCAGTCACTTTCGAGATCAGACTCGCCGAAACATCGGCATGATAAAGATCTTTGAACGCGGCCACGATCTCGCGCGTGCTCATGCCCTGTGCGTAAAGAAACAGGATTTTGTCATCCATGCTGGTGAAACGACGCTGATGCTTTTTGACCAGCTGCGGCTCAAAGCTACCAGCACGGTCACGCGGCGTATCAACGTCAAACTGACCGTCTTCGGTGGTTAAGGTTTTGGTGGTAAAGCCGTTACGGCTGTTAGCAGAGTCAGACTGCTCATGTTTTGAGTAGCCAAGATGATCATCGAGCTCCGCATTGAGTGCAGTCTCGACGGTAATCTTGCTGAGCATTCGCCGAAACTCGTTGAGGTCGGCTTCTGTCTTGATGTTTTTGGCTGCTGCTTTCGCAATCGCAGTGAGTTCTTCTTTGTCCATTGCTGCCTATCCTTACCCAGTCTCTGGGCTAATAATAGACAGTTACACAGATTTAGTTACAGGCTCTCCGGGCCATCATTCCCATCCTGGCAGCTACCGTCATTTGCAACTTCAACAGGACAGCCTTGATCATCGGTGTACACCTGCAATGCTGCCATCACGCTGGTGCTTATCGTCATTAACAAGGTACAAAGAAAAACGTTCGTTAACTTAGTCATTGAGTAACTCCAATTCTGCGAATTGAGGGTCCGAAACCAGGATGATCTCGGGATAACCGGCGTCCAATGCCTCAAGTGCATACTTCTTTGCGGTTTCGTGATCCCCTAATAAGGATGACGCAACGCCAAGATCATACAATACATTGAAATCCGCAGCAGCGAGTATTTTGGCCCGCTGTATATATTGGTTACTGGTTTCTGCATTACCCAGGGCGGCGTAATAAACAGCGAGCCTTGAAGTTGTGTACGGGTCATTCGGGTTTATCGAAAGATTTGATTGAGCCAGGTCGATGGCTTTCTGGTAGCTGTCGCTGATCCTGCCTTCTTCTATTGATAGAAAGCGCATATTGTCGCCAGCGTTACCCCACATTCGATGGTCATTAGGGTCCATTTTAATGGCCGTCTCAAATTCCTTCAGCGCTTCCTCATATCTGCCAAGCAGGTACAGGGCAGTACCCATATTGGAGTACGCCGCAGAGTCGGTAAACAAATCACTTGCCTGTCGCCATGATTCATAGGCATCGTCAAAGTGACCAGCAGAAAACTGCGCTGCCCCAAGATTGTTGAAAGCGGTAGCGTTCACTGTAGTTAGTTGCGTAACTCTCAGGTAGCTCTCGATTGCCTGGAAGTAGAGACCCTGCCGAAAGTAGAACGAACCCAATTGATTCTGGGCTTTCCAGTAAGTTGGCTGAAGTCGGGTCGCTTTCTGGTACAGCTCTTCTGCGGCCCTGAAGTCTCCTTCGCTACCAAAAATCGCGGCGAGGCCCATCGTTGCATCTGCGTTGCGTGTATCCAGTTCCAGCACCCTGGTGTAGTGGTACTTGGATAACTCGTTATCACCGCTTGTTCTGTAAAGCTCTGCGAGTGCGAGCTGGACATCTCCCTGAGTTGAATCCATTTGCAGTGCTGCATCACAGTGATGTTTTCCACGTGTGTACTCTTCTTCATTGAACGTTGCCTGATAACTTTCAAGGAATGCGCGGCACAACGCAGCCTGGACAATGGCGAACCCGGGGTCTTTCCTGAGCGCGTCTTCGAATTTTTCAATCGCGAGATAGACGTTGTGCTGTTCGCCGCGACGGAGCAGGTCAACGCCCCTGAGGTAGTCTCGATATGCACTTTTGTCCGTTGTGACAGCGTTGAGCTTTTGAACGGAGAAATCGTCCGCAGAAGAAAGCTTTAAATGACTGATCACCCCCAGCACCATACGTTGCTGAAGCTCAAGAAGGTTGTCAGCGTCATTAGTGTAATTCGATTGCCACACGACCAGGTCGGATGAAAGATCTCGCAGACGCGCCTCGACGGTGACTTGTTCCGCATCAGTGCTTACAAGCCCTGTTAGTGAGAAGTCAGAGTCCTCTTCGATAATCGCCTGGGGAACACTGGCCAGATCAAGGTCCCAGACACTTCCGACGTGAACCAGTTCAAGGTCGTCGAATGTCGAAAAACGCCGGGTCAGTTCACTGGTCATGCTGTCGGCGTAAAATTTGGATTCCGGTCCGCTGCCATCGGTGAAGGGAACGACACTGAGGCGCGGTATGGTGGCTTCTGATACTGCGACGGGATCTCGCAGATTGAATGAAATCGCAACGGTGAGAGCGGCAGCAACAATAACACCGGGAAGTACCCAGTCGCGCTTGCGACGAAATCTGCTTCGCCCCCGCGGTTTCATCGTTTGAAGACCTTTCAGGTCAGTAGCGCAAGCATCCTGGTTAAGTTTCGTCAGAATGACGTTGAGGAACTTGCGGTATTCTTCCTCATCGACTGTTTCTGGCCAGCGTGTGAAATCAGCGCCCTGGGTTTGTTTGAACGCGACGGGAATCCGTACATCGTCGAGTCTCAGGGGTACCAGTATCTTTCTGTCCAGTCCCTCCAGAGCTTCGTTCTTCACCCATTGAGAATTGACAGAGTGATCGCTCCAGACGACGACGATACATTCTGCCTGTCGAATCTCGCTGTCTATCGTCTCCTCGAAACTATCGCCAGGAACCAGATCCCTGTCCCACCAGACGCTGATATTTTCTGTCTCAAGCGCAGCTACCAGGGGCTTGACCCTGTCTCGGTCTTCTCGGGAGTAACTAAGGAATACCTGTGCCAAAGGATTATCGGTGTATTGAAAAGGAAAAGTTTAACTGAAGGCGTCACGCGACCCTAGTGAGATGCCGTCAAATCACCATCAAACGCTCAGTTCATGCCTCATGGTGGTAGCGGTCAGCACCGCCAGCTGCGGCTTCCTATAAATAGTCGCTAACCACACCCCGCAGCCTGGATGAGGCTTCTGGCGATTGTTCCTTGACGAAATCGATTGCCTGCTGGCTGAACCCGGCGATCATATCTGCTCCCAGGCCAAGATCGTTAAACTGGGTTACCAGGTTGGCAGCGGCGGTCGTTTTGGCCGATCCACCCAGCAGGTTCATTGCACCGCCTACCAGTTGATTAGTCGGAGGTGCCGCACCGACATAACTGTCTATGTCCGGAACAGCGTCACTGATGAGTTTATAGTCCTGCGGGGCGAGTGTTGCCCTGGCGGCCATGAAAATGGCGCCGAGCCCGCCTCTTGCCTGTTTTTCTGTTACGCCGAGGGCCTGTACGACGGTTGGCATCAATCCCATTCCGGCCTTAATGGCGGTGGATGTGGCAGCAGCAGCGGCCGATTTAGCGGCGCTGCTCATCGCGCCGGATCCGGACTCAGTATCGGCCCTGGAAGCGTCGAGTGTTTCGTCGTCACCGCTGAACCAGGCCAAAATATCGTCAAGTATTCCTGCCTGTGACTGGGCGCTATAGAGCAGTATGACGAGTGGTAAGAAGACTTTGATCATTACGTTGAGCCGGATTATGTTGGCATAACGATACCTTTTCCCGGCTTCGGCGACCAGCGGCAGGATCGTTTTCGGGTGATGCTGGCTGGCAATTGGGTTGAAGGAACCCAGGCCTAAGGTTCGAGAATCCTTGAACTGATGATTCATCTGGTAATAACATGCAGTTACTTTCAAGGAGGCCCCCATGCCAAGAATAGAAGAAACAGCCGGAATGACCGGGTTTGGTGGTGTGTATGCGCACTGTCCGGACCTGTTCCAGGGATTCATGTATCGCTATGGACTGCTCTGGTCGCACAGCAGGCTGGATCCGGTACTAAAGGACCTGGTGCGACTTAAATCTGCGAACCTTAATGGTTGTCTATACTGAATTCCTGCACGATCTTCTGCGGCGCAGAAGAATGGCATGAACGAAGAAATGATTGAAAAGATGAAGAATCACCAGAACTCCGATCTTGATGACCGCATAAAGATTGCCCTGGATCTGACGGAAGACTTCATCATGAACCACGCTCATGGCGTGGATGACGATTACATGGAAAAACTAAAAGTGCATTTTTCCAATGCAGAGGTGGTCGAGTTGACCATCGCTATCGGTATTTGGGATTCGGTACACAAGTTTAACAATGTGTTTGACGTGCATCCTCCGGTTGAAGATGGTGAGTTCACCGTCGAACCCCCAGACGTTCCCGAGGCGATGCGGCAGCACATTGTTGATCCCGGCAATAAGTATTAGACCGTAAGCTCCCGGCTTACGATAACCCGTCCAACGCGTAAAGAGGTCAAACGCTTGCTGCAAGCAAGTGTTTGACCTCTGCTGAGGCTTGGCGCATATTCGAATGATTCCGGGAGATCACCCAATGCGGCTCACACAGGCAGATGCTTCTTTTCTATACATGGAATCGGCCAGCGGTCCCATGCATATCTCTTCAGTCTACGTACTGGAGGGAGAGCTATCGTTCAAAACATTTTTCACTCGATTCGAAAAACGGATTCACCTTATACCGTCCTACCGGCGTAAGTTGATGCAGGTTCCCTTCAGCCTCTCGCACCCGGTATGGGTGGATGACCCTGATTTTGAGCTGGGGAACCATGTTATTCACCATCAATTACCGGAAGGTACTTCACTCGAAGCCGCAATGGATGCTGCAGTTGAACTGAATGAACCCATCATGGATCGTTCAAAGCCACTCTGGAAGATGGTCATGATTGAAGGGGTACCTGGAAAAACGCTCCTTCTCCAGATGACACATCACGCAATGATTGATGGTGCTTCCGGCATCGAGCTGACGATGACCCTTTATGATCTGGCGCCTGAGGCCGGCGAGCCGGTGCCGCCCAATGAACCCTGGGTTCCCGACTCACCCCCTGACTACGCGGCACTCGTTCGCGATGCGGTGCAGGAAAACGTGCGTGCGTATGCTGAAAAGAACCCCATGCAACTGATGACGATGGCGGCGAAAAACGCACGGCATCTGGCCAAGGCCACAGAAATCATGACCCGATTTGCGATGCAGCCAGCCATCACGGCGCCGTTTAACGCGGGTACGGTTGGTCCCCATCGTAAAGTCGGTTGGCTAAAGAAACCATTTTCCGAGATCCGCGAAATTCGCAGGCATCTGGGCGGTACTATTAATGACGTTGTACTGGTCGTCGTCTCTGAGGCGGTGGCTCGATACCTTGCACTGCATGAAGAGAACACTGATGGGCAGTTTCTAAGAATCATGTGCCCCGTGAACGTCCGTACCGAAGACGGCAAGGGAGCCCTTGGAAATCAGGTGTCAGCCATTTTTCCGCGATTACCGGCAGGTCCCCTGGATCCGCAGCAACGATTACATGTGGTAGTAGCTGAGACCGAGCGGATTAAGCGAGAGGAAGAGGCGCAGGCAATGACGATCATGCAGGAGGCGATGCCTCACGTTCCGCCGTTGGCGATGGTGGCTACCCAACTCATCGGATCTGCGATGGATCCTACCGCGATGGCGGCGAGAATATCGGCACCTGTCATGCCCAGGATGCCTGGTATGTCGCGTCCGCCTAATCCTGGCTATAACTTCACGTGCACGAATGTGCCTGGCGTTCAGGTGCCACAATACATGTGTGGGCTGGAAGTTACCGATACCATAGGCCTGTTGGTGCTCAATGGTAGCATCGGGTTCAGTGCCACTATCCTCAGTTACAACAAACAACTGTTCTTTAGCTTTATCTGCGAACCCCGATTGTTACCTGACCTGGACGTCATCGTTCAGAATGCAGATGAAGTGTTTGGCGAGCTGCTGCTTGCCGCCCAGAATAAGTCCGCGGCATAGCGCAGGAGATACCATGTCAGACAATACCTATCCTAAATCCATCACGTTACCGGACGGTGCCATCGTTGAAATAGCGTTGATGGACACTGGTGATCGAGATGCTGTGCTTGCGTTCGCCAATAGTCTTAGCGAGGAGGACCTGCTTTTCCTTAGAGTCGATATCACTCAGCCCGAGGTTGTCGATGAGTGGATGTCGAACATGAAAGCAGGCAGGTCGGTCTCTCTGGCAGCCTATGATGGCGATGGCCTCATAGGCTACGCCACCGTTCACCGAAATGCAGCGCCCTGGACGCGTCGTGTTGGGGAAATTCGTGTGAATGTTAACCAGAATTACAGGGCAAGGGGACTGGGCAAGAATCTTACCTCTGAAATTTTTGCTGTAGCACGAGGCCTGGGACTCAAAAAGCTGATGGCGAATATGACGTCGGACCAGCATGGCGCCCAGTCTGCGTTTCGACGATTGGGATTTGTGCCGGAAGCACTTCTTGCGGACTATGTTGAAGACCGTAAAGGTACGCCCCGCGATCTGGTAATAATGTCGTATGACATCGACGGACATACGGATGCGATCGCCGATACGGTTCGAATTTGACGTTCTCTGCAAACACTATCCTCGAGCGCTAGTGCCCAAGGGCGTCTGATATCCGGTGAGCTGGTCTAACGTTTTCTATATTGATCCTGCATGGAAGGCTTTGTTTGAGCGCCATGGTGTGGATAACCTGAATTCACTTCTGGATTGGCAAGCCGGGGCTTTGGTTGAAAGAGAGAATGGAAGCGAGGTGTGGCGTGTTTCGATGATCGATGATGCAGGCATCGAGCGAATTCTCTATTTGAAGAAGTACTTTATTTATAACTCGAAAAGGTTACGGGGTGAGTTCTTCAGGGGAGCCTTTTTTGGAAGAAGCAAAGCCCGGAGAGAGTTTCGTAACCTGGAACGGCTGCGCGATTTTGGAATAGACGTAACCACGCCCGTGGCGTTTGGTGAGAAACGAATCCTGGGAAGACTGACGCAGTGTTTTCTGATGACGCAGGAAGTACCGGAGTCCAGGAACCTGGATGACGTTCTTATGAAAGAGTTACCCGCAATGCCCGCTCAGCTTGCGAAATCCTGCAGACAATCGCTCATTTCCAGATTGGCCGAGGCAGCGAAGAAGATGCATCGTAACGGGTTTGTCCATCGAGGCTTTTTTTTTCGGAATGTCCTTGTTTCAGGAAGAGTTTCAGGAAGAGTTTCAGGAAGTGCGTTCGACCGGATTTTTGTCTTTGATACCCCCAGGGGAAGAAAGTGGCCCAGCTGGTTGCTGGGGCGAAAACCGGAAATGGATCTGGCGACCATAGATGCCGCGGCAACAGCATTTTTTCGGCGAACCGAGCGACTGCGCTTCTATTTTGAGTATCACGACATCGAGCGACTCACACCTGAGCACAAGCAGACGATCGCTCGAATACTAAAACGTGCTGATCCTCTAAGAGCTCGGCAGTTACGTCGTTTGGATTTGGAGTGATCGCGCCGGCAAGGTGCTGAGTCCTAGCCTGAATGAAAAGCGGGTCGGCTGTCACTCATGATGATGTCCAGTCTCTTCTGCGCATTGATCTTGTCACCAAGATCTTTACTTTCCAGCATCTCGCACTCATCTGTGATCATCTCAGCGATATGAGTCGGGTAGTGACGACAATCTTCCGGACGATCATGGTAGATCTCGCACACGTACTTACTATTAGTCGAATCGAGCCCCAGCCAGGGGCATCGGGATAGAGGCTCGCCGGTGTCCGGGTGTACCCAGATATTGCCCTTGCTGACGTATCTGAAGATCTCGGGTCGATTGTCCTCCCACCAGTCTATTTCTGACTGGCTGGCAGACAGGCCGCCATCGGAGTATTTAATACAACATTTGCCACATTGATTACACGTCTTCATGGTTGATACCCTGACCAGCGCAAGGAAAGATGAGTCATGGAGGAACCAGTATGAATGAACTAGCCGATTTTGTATTTACACCGATGGTCAAGGCACCGGAACCAGAGCTTGGGCATGAGCGAATCCCTGTAGATCGCTATACCGACCCCGCATTTATGAAGTTGGAAGACGAGCGAATCTGGTCGAAAACCTGGTTGCTGGCCGGTGCGTCCTGCGACGTGGCGGAGCCGGGTGACTTTTTTGTCTTCGAGAACCTGAGAGAATCAATCCTGGTAACGTGTGCAGATGATGGAATGGTTCGAGCGTTCTACAATGTTTGCCAGCACAGGGGAAATCAGCTCAAGGAATCAGGCTGTGGAAACTCACCTTACCTGAGCTGTGGTTTTCATGGCTGGGAATACAATCTGGATGGCAGCATAAAGGATATTCCGGAGGCACATGATTTCCCCCAGGGGATTCCCGCCGAAGAGCTCAGTCTGAGAGAACTCAGATGTGAAGCCTGGGGAGGTTTTGTCTGGGTATCCATGGACCCTGATATCGGACCTTTGTTGGACTACCTCGGAATTGTTCCCGAACATCTTGCGCCCTACGAATTCGATGAGATGGTGCTCGTTTCTGATGAAACGGTCGAGTGGAACTGCAACTGGAAAACATCGGTCGATATTTTTTCAGAGACCTATCATGTTCGTGGCGTTCACCCGGAGTCCGAGTATGTTGCCGATGATGTGAACGTGCAGATGGACCTCTACGGCCCGCACTCCCGCTTTATTGCACCGATGTATATTCCGAGCCCCCGGAAAATTGATGACGACAAGGCTTTGAATGAAACAATGGTTGATTACCTGAAATCCGAAGGTTTCCCTATCGATGCCTTTAAGGGTGATGTCACCACCCTGCGGGGAGCGGTAGCCGCACACAAGCGTTCCATGACTAACGAAAACGGCCTGGATTTTTCAAAACTGACCGATGATCAGCTGACCGCAGACTACCACTACAACATCTTTCCCAACGTCACGTTTAACCTTTTCGGCGAGCAGATGTGGATGTTTCGTCATCGCCCACACCCGACCGATCCGGACAAGATGTACTTTGACCGTATGATTTTTAATCGCGTTCCTAAAGGTGAAGTCACCGCGGGAGCCAATGCGGGCGCTGTCGATATGTTTGTTGAGCTGGGCGATGTCAATATCGATGAGCGCCCTGAACATGTGTTCTATCGTTATGGCGAGAAATCTTCAGGATTGTTACTTGATCAGGATGCATCGTGCCTGGCTGGCGTCCAAAAAGGCCTGCACTCACGCGGGATGAAGGGACTCTGGATTTCTCATCACGAAAGACGTATTCGCAACTTCCACCATTGGTGGGAAAAGTACATGGCCGACGAACAGGTCAGAGACTAAGCCAGAAGATAAGCCAGGTAACCGGGGGCACAAGAACACGTAAATGCCCCGGGTTACGCTTGCTTCGATCTGACGTCGATTACATCCTTTCGATGATTACGGCGGGTGCCATACCACCTGCAGCACACATGGTAACCAACCCAAAAGATTGATCACGACGTTCGAGTTCATCGAGTGCTGTACCGATCAACATGGCGCCGGTTGCGCCAATAGGGTGACCCAGCGCAATAGCACCGCCGTTAACATTGAGTTTTTCATGGTTGACGCCAAGGTCTCGCATGAACTTGACGGGGACAACGGCGAAAGCCTCGTTGACCTCAAACAGGTCTATGTCATTAAGGGTCATGTTGGCCCTCTTCAGTACCTTCTTCGCTGCATCCACGGGCGCATTCAGAATGTACTCGGGAGAGTGTCCCATGTTCGCCATGGCCTTGATTTTCGCCCTGGGCTTCAGTCCGTGGGCTTTTGCGTATTCCGGTGAAGCGAGTACAAGCGCGCCTGCGCCATCCACAACACCCGAAGAACTGCCGGCATGATGTACATGTTCAATTTTAAGGTCTGGCCATTTCTTGGCGACCATCTCACGGAACGTGAGCCCTGAATCGAAAAAAGGCAAATCCATGAAGTTTCCAAACACCGGGTTCAGGTTTGCGAGTGATTCCTCTGTCGTTTGTGGTCGGGGGAACTCTTCTGTATCCAGTGCCAGTGTGCCGTCAGGGTGGTAGACGGGAATGAGGCTCTTTGAGAAGGCACCGCTTTTCAGTGCTTCGGCGGCGCGACGTTGGCTTTCAGCGGAAAACGCGTCCAGTTCTTTTCGACTAAATCCTTCTTCGGTCGCGATAATGTCCGCGGCGATACCGACGTTGGTCTGCGGGTGCGCATTTCGAAGATCAAGGTTCCCGGCATCCAGCGGGTTAGGCGTCCCCTCTGCTGATGTGTAAGACATCATTTCTACGCCCCCGGCAACGATCAGGTCTTCCATGCCGCTCATGATACTGGCCGCTGCCATGTTCACAGCACTGATCCCGCCTCCACAAAAGCGATCGAGCGTAATACCTGAGGCTTTGTTGGAATAACCGGCATCCAGAGCCGCCATTCGACCTATGCAGGCTCCCTGTTTTTTAAACTGGCTGCTACAGCTTATGATGACGTCGTCAATTTCCTCCGTTGTAAGGGAGTTTCTTTCGGCCAGTGCCGAAAGAACGGTAGACAGCAACTTTTGTGGATGTATTTCCCAAAGTGCTCCCTTTCCCTGTTTTCCCACGCCCCTCGGCGTTCGGGCTGCGTCAATGATCCAGGCTTCAGACATAACTTATTCCTTAATATGTTTTTTAATTTGTGATTAGGAGGCTGTCGAGGCATGTTGGACGTCACTGCGTCGTACCAGCTTGCCGGGGAGGGCGCCGCTATGCTGCCCGTTGTTGAAGATCACTTCGCCGGATTTAATGGTGATGTCATAGCCTTCAGCACGTTGAACAAGACGCCTTCCACCTGCAGGTAAATCAAAGACTGCTTCAGGCCGGTGTAACCTGAGTGCCTCAAAATCGATAATGTTAATGTCCGCGATCATGCCCTCGGTGAGTTGTCCTCGATCGAACATGCCATAGGCGTGTGCCGTACTGGAGGTGAGTGACTTCACAATAAACTCCAGCGACATTTTGTCACCTCTGGTTCGATCACGACCCCAGTGCGTCATGATGAAGGTGGGCATTCCTGCATCTGCGATGACCCCGCAGTGCGCACCGCCATCGCTTAAACCGAACAGTACGTTTGGATGCTCCAGCAGTTTCTTTTGATAATCCAGCGAAAAGCCCTGATAGCCGCCCAGTGGCTGATAGAAAAGTTCCTTGCCGCCATTGGCAACCAGCAGGTCATACATGACCTCCATCACATCCAAGCCGCGTGCTTTTGCGACACCGGCAATGCTGTCTTCAGGCAGAGGTTCGTAATTTGGGTTTTCTCCCAGCGGGAAGACCTGTCCCATCAGGCTTGGGAGGTCCTGCATCAATCCACCCTTGATGACGGATTGCTCTGAGAGTATCTGTGCTTTTGTGGCTGGTTCCGCCAGTCTGGCCAGTAACGCCTCGTGGTCAAGTTGCGCAAGTTCATTGCGCCACGTTGGGTGACCGACAAACGCGTGGAAGCTGGATTGCAGTCCATGAAGGACACCTGTTGGACGACCTGCAGCCTGTGGCCTGATCTCTCGACCTTCTGCTCTTGCCTGTTCAGCGATTTTGTACATCTTGCCGTTTTCGTAGGCTGGTGCAGTGGTGGCGATAAGCGTAACGGTCAAACCTGTCTGCTTCTGGAAGTCAGTTACCCATGCCCATTCCTTGTCATCACCCAGGTGATCAGAAACAAGTTCGAAGACAGAATTGTTGAGCCCTTTCATACCGAGACCAAGGGCTAGCATCTCTTCATTACCGGAGAAGGTGCCCGGCATATACTCGCCGTGAATATCCTTGTGCAGCAGGGTTTTGGAGCTTGAAAACCCGAGGGCGCCGGCTTCGACACCTTCACGAACCAGTGCGGCCATTTCGTCAACCTCTGCCCGGGTTGGCGCGTAATCCGTATTACATCGCTCACCCATGACATAGGCGCGGATAGCACCGTGGGGCACCTGGGTTGCAACATCTATCGCGCGTGGTATTGACTCGAGGGTGTCCAGGTATTCGGGAAAACTCTCCCACTGCCAGTCGATACCCTCTGATAGCGCAGCACCGGGAATATCCTCAACGCCTTCCATCAGTTCAATGAGGAAGTCTCGATCTCCTGGTTTCACAGGGGCAAACCCAACACCGCAATTCCCCATCACAACGGTGGTAACGCCGTGCCAGCTGGAGGGTGCCAGCAGAGGGTCCCAGGTTGCCTGGCCATCGTAATGTGTATGGATATCGACCCATCCCGGGGTGACCAGTTTGCCTTTCGCATCGATCTCGCTGGTGGCTGATTCAGTGATCTGCCCAATTTTGGTGATCTTGCCGTCCTTGATGCCGATATCAGCGACAAAGCGTTCGTTTCCTGTGCCGTCAATGACGGTACCGTTTCTTATGATCGAATCATACATTGATGTCATTCCTTTTTTTCGGGGTCAAAAATAGCAACAATCCGTTCCGGAAGTCACCTTACTCAAGTATCAACGGCGATGATGGCTCTTTTGATAGTCGATATTCAAGATTACTCTCAAGATAGCCTTCCAGAGGCTGATGCCCGAAGTTAGCCGACTGACCGAGAAGGACCGCCTCGTTGATGTCCATATTTCGATAAGCGACGAGGTAGGCTATCCAGAGATGCGTTGCTCTTCGTCCGCTGTTGCAGTGGAGCAGGACGTGGCCTTCTGTTTTGGAATAGGCCTGCGCAAACTGGCGGACAGTTTCCTGGCTGAACGGATATTCCGGGCCACCGGAAGGAAGCTCGATATACCTTATTCCCAGCTGGTCAGAGAGCATTGCTTCGTTAATGGGGGTGGACGTTGTATCGGCCATTTCCTCAGGCGTTCTCAAATTGATGATGGTAGAGACTCCTTCTGCCGACAACCGCTGCATCGCCTGTTCACTGAGTGGTTGACCCGTGAGTATAAGATTATCTGTTAGGTAGGCACCGCCTCGGAACCCGGTCCAATCCAGCCTGGTTGGAACTTGTTCCCCTTTGGTACCAGGCGCCTGAAGTGACAGTGCAGTGATTAGCAGAACTGGATACAGACATTTCATGGACTATTTCCTTTTGAGGTTATCCTGCTTATTCCTGCTCTAATCTGACTTCTACCTGCTGTTCCAGGGGAAAGGTAGCTGGTCCAAACTGATTATAGACGGCCACATCTGCGGCATCGCGGCCATAACCCAACGCGACGTAACCACCACGTTTTGAATGCTGGGTGGCATCGAAGGTGTACCAGCGTCCGGCTACGTAGGCTTCGAACCAGGCATGCAGTTCCATGGGCCTTAAATCGTATAGGTAACCAACCACCAGGCGGGCCGGAATGGTCAGGCTGCGGCAGAGCGCAATGCCGAGATGCGCCAGATCTCTGCAAACACCCGATTGCTGCATGTTGATTTCCACGGCGGAAAGCGACATGGAGCTGCTGCCGGGCTGGTAGCTGATCGCTTGTTGCAGCCACTGGTTGATTGCCTCGACCTGGTCGTAGCCTGGTTTCTGGTCTGCAGTAATCTGCGATGCCATCTCGCCAAACCTTTCTGACTCGCAGTAGCGACTGGGAAGCAGGTACTTCAAAACGCTATCAGGTAAGTACTGCACTTCGACAAAGTCACCGCCAGGTTCCACATCAATCCAGTCCGTCGTTTTGACGCGAGCCGATGTCTGGATCCTGAATTCGCCTGGCGGGGCAACCAGTCGCTGGCACAGGTTTCCGTAGTCGTCGGTAAACTCGACGGCCGGTACGCTTGGGAACATTAGATATTCCTCGCTGGAAATCCACTGCTGGGCGCCGCTTCGCGGTCGTAACATCAACACGAACGGTGTTGGTAACTCGATATCAAATGACAGTTTACAGCTTGTATGTAACAGCATGATGCTTACCTCAGCCCGCACTATAACAAGTAAGTCATCGTGGGATATGTTTGTGAATGTCGTTCAATTTTTTCCTGCAGCGATTAGTCAGGTTTATTCGGTCTGCTTTGGTTCATCGATCACAATCTGTTGTGGTCGCAAAAATGAAATTCAGAAAAATATCCATTCCCGCGCAAAATAGAGGTTGTCATACAGGCTATCGACTGCCCCGATATCGGGCGTGCTGTCGAATTAGCGTGAGCTACCCGTCCAGGTATTGATGATGCCGATCTGGCGTCGATACCCGGTCTGCGACCGGATTATAGAAACCGACGCTGGGGCGTCCGGTCAGTTGATGTAGTTAGTGGGCTCTCAGCAGTTTCCTCGAAAACGGCAGGGAATCCGGGATCGTCGCGCCGATCAACTCTTTCTGCGTATCACTTTCACGGGGAGGTGGGTATAACCGTTTACAAATGACGAGAAGGTTCTCTCGGGCTCCGCCTGAACCTCAATTTTCTCAAACCGCGTGAGTATTTCTTCCCATAGAATTCTTAGTTGCAGTTCAGCAAGGCGATTACCCATACAACGGTGTATACCAAATCCGAACGACAGGTGCTGCCTGGCGTTCGGGCGTTCAATATCCAATTCGTCAGCATTGTCGAATACATCAGAATCGCGATTACCCGAGGCGTACCACATCAGTATCTGATCACCCTGCTTGATCTGTTTCCCGCCAAGATCACAATCGTAATTTGCTGTTCTTCGCATGTAGGCCAGAGGTGTTTGCCATCTGATGAGTTCGGCGACCATTTTAGGG
>Ga0222633_1000122_pt1 | contig 84375 bp, 70 predicted proteins | sample AntAcemetageno48_FD_179816 | JGI IMG/M metagenome (GOLD analysis project Ga0222633, IMG submission 179816) | Saline water microbial communities from Ace Lake, Antarctica - #48 | ecosystem: Environmental > Aquatic > Non-marine Saline and Alkaline > Saline | place: Antarctica: Ace Lake | collected...
CTCGCTCCACTCATCCGGTCACGCCAGCCGAAGCCCGCCGGAGATGGTCCAGCGGACGAGGCGCTTCGAAAGTCGGACGCTGCATAAATCGCGCCAGCGTCCGGGGGAGGATTTATTGACGCTTACAAACCACCCGCATCTGCAGGTATTTACTCATGTGTTCTCTGTTCGATAATAGCTCCACCTGACAGGGCCCGAATTTGATCACCGTGGAGGATCGCGCCGACTTTCTATAACTGATCCGCCCCGAATGGCACGGACTTAAGCGGCGTGACTGGCGGCACACGAGTGGGCGGCATCGGGTTCTACTTTACGATGTGGGTCGTGAGGTGGCAGCCGACGAGGAGGGGGGGCCGTCGTGGCGTCAGTGAGACGGAGCTGAAGAAGGAGGTGGTGGGAATCGGGCCGCCCGGGGTGATGGAGATTTCAGCGACCTTTAATCCACCGCCCGCCCGAGCTTTCGCTGCATTTCGTGATAGAGACGCTCGATTGCTTCCTCTTGCGATTCCATCATCATGCTTTCTTTGATTTTACTGGCGTAGAGGCCGAAGGCAAAGGGGGAAACGGCGGGGACTTCGGCGAGCTCCCAGGTGAGTGATTGTGCTTCAGTGAGGAACTCGACAGCGCGGTCGGTGTCGAGAAAGGTATGGGTCGCTTCGTGGACGGCCTGCTCCAGGAGGGGGTGATCGGGCTCGTGTTCGGCGAGGACTTTGAACAAGATGTCAGCGCTCCATCTGAGTTGCCGGATCTTCCGGTCGGCTCCGGGGAGATTGCGCGGAATCATAAGGCCGGTCTGGGCAATCCCGGAGAATTGCCACTTCACGAGTTGTGAATCTTTGAGGACCGCGCTGAGTTCTTTGGCAGCATTGTCAGGGCCGAAGAGTTCCTTCCACGCTTCGACTTCGAGGGCCTGGAATTCTTTGACGCTGAGGAGAAACCCGTAGTCATCGATCGTCACGAGGGTGTTGCCGCCGACCGCTTTTTTCAATCGATGAGAGACGATACGCGAGAGCGCGTCATTGGCACTGCGACCGATAAGGCTGTGGAAGAAAAAGTGAACCCGCTCGTCTTCTTCATCGGTCTCGTCGATAAAACGCTCGATGAGAAATCGCTGCTGCGTCGGGATCTTCGAGATAAGGGACTGATTCTCAAAATGCTCAATGATGGCCTCCGCATTGGTCTGCGAAATCGACCATTCCTCGACAAGCCAGTCGGCGATCTCTTCGTGCGCGTCTCGCTCCACGTTAAGGCGGGCGTCGAGCTCGGTCCGGAGTCTCGCGACTTCGCGGGCGATGCCTGAGCCAAGCGGCATCTTGTTGGCGTTCCAACTCGGGACCGTCGGCATGCGCCCGGCTGCATTTTCGACGATAACTTCGGTGGGGGAGCTGTCGATGAGTTTCACGGTTTTTCCGGCGAGGATAAATATATCACCAGGCTTGAGTCCTTTCACAAAGCGCTCCTCAACGGCCCCGAGACGGCGACGGTTGAGGAGGACGCTGACCATACCATCGGCGTGGATCGTGCCGACGTTAACGAGATACTCACGCTCCACTTTTTTCGAGACGGTGTGGTATTTCCCGTCCCGCTCCTCGATTTTCCCGAAAGTGTCACGGTATTGCTTTTGGAGGGAGCGACCGCCGCCTTCGAGATATTCGAGAATGCGGTCAAAAGTCTCGCGTTTCAGATTTCGGAAGGGGTAGGCGGATCGGATCGTGGCGTAGCCTTCATCAGGGTCCATCCCTTCATCCATCGCCATGCCGACGACGTGTTGAATCACGACATCGGGCGCGTAGTCGAGCGTCGCGATGGGTTCGAGTTCGCGCAGGTGGGTAAGCTTGGCACAGACGATGCACTCAATGAGGTCATTGATATTTGTCGCGACGAGGACGCCGTGGCTGACCTGATGAATCGAGTGCCCGGATCGCCCAACCCGCTGGAGAGCGCGGGAAATGCCTTTCGGGGTGCTCACCATGATGACGGTGTCGATGTGTCCGATATCAATCCCGAGTTCGAGACTGGTCGAGCAGACGACGGCGCGGAGATCGCCCATTTTGAGACGGTCCTCGACCTCCTGCCGAATGTCGCGGTCGAGCGAGGAATGGTGACATTCGATGTGCGCATTGAGCTTGGGAAGAGCGAGCTTGAGCCGATGCGTGATCCGCTCAGCTCCGGAGCGGGTGTTGGTGAAAATGAGGGTCGCCCGGTTGCCATTGACGATCCGTGCGATGTCGGAGATGACGCGGGTCGCGGTGTAGCCGGCGGGCGGATAGGCATGCTTCCGCAGGGGCGTCATGACCTCGATGATGGAGCGACGTCCGACACTGGCCTCGCGGACCGCTGCCTTTGGGCCCGAGCCGGAAAGGAAATCCGCGACGAGATCGAGCGGAGCGACGGTCGCAGAAAGTCCGATGCGACAGAGCGGTGTTTCGCGCATTCGCTCAAGGCGCTCCAGCGAAACCATGAGATGGACGCCGCGCTTGTTTTCCGCAAAGGCATGCAACTCATCGATAATGACAAACTCACACTGCGCGAGGGCCTCGCGATATCCCTTTTGCGGCAGAATGATAGCAAGACTCTCCGGTGTCGTGATAAGGATGTGCGGTGGCTTTCGTCGCTGCTTTTGACGCTCTGATGTCGTCGTATCCCCCGTTCTCATCCCGACGGTGATGACTTCCTCGAGGCCGAGACCAACGAGGGGCTGCTTTAGATTTTTCTCGATATCGTAGGCAAGGGCACGGAGGGGGGAGACGTAGACGCAGCGGATGCCCTTACTGGAAAGTGTTCCTGCATCGTGCTCGCGGGCGAGGCGGTCAATGATCCCGAGGAATCCGGCGAGCGTCTTTCCTGAGCCAGTTGGCGAGGAAAGCAAGACCGAGCGACGGTTCGCGATCTCAGGAAGGCAGAGTTCCTGTGCTTCGGTCGGTTTTTGGAATGTCTTCCGAAACCACGCCGCGACGGGTGGATGTAGGCATTTCCAGAATTCACCCTCGCTTTTCACGATGATGGATACGACGCCGCGGTGAACGAGGCAAGGTGAGAACGAGGAGGATGGTCCACCTGATCAATACTCGCAGGAGGAGTCCTGCCACTCGGGGTGGCTCAGGATCACACTGAGAATGTCGTGCGTGACTTTTACCGGGGCCTGATTGGCATTGATGTCGGCACGGCGGTCTGCGTAGTGATCGATGAGTTCCTTCGTCTCCTCTTCGTAGGTGCGAATCCGCTTTTTAATGACCTCTTCGCTCGCATCATCAATGCGCCCGTCTTTGAGGGCACGCTTCCGGATCCGGGTGATTAACTCTTCACGATCAGGGCAGGAAAGGTGAAAAAGCTGGAGGACCTCGATGTGTTCTTCAAGCAACTTGGCCTGATCGACACTGCGGGGAATGCCGTCGAGGATGAGAATGTCGATATCCGGCTTGAACATGTGGAGGTCGGCCCGCGCGTCGATCTGGGTTTTGAAATAGCGGACCGTCAGCTCGTCAGGGACCAATTCCCCTTTCCGGGAGTGGGAGATGAATTCCTGCCCGATCGGTGTCCTCGTGTCCATTGATCGAAAGGCGTCCCCCATCGAAAAATGGTAAAAACGGAGAATCGAGCCGAGAATTTCGCCCTGGGTTCCCTTTCCGCATCCCGGAGCACCCAGAAAGATAAAGGCTTTGTATTTGGCGGGACGCTCTCCAATCATGAGATTTACTACAGGGGAATTAGACTATCGGATTCGGGATAAACGCGTAACGTAGCGACTAATTTTCCCCTGTCATGCTTTTCAGTGCCTTTGTCGCGGCCCGTTATCTCAAGCCGAAGCGGACCTTTGTTTCAATCATTACCGTGATCTCGATTCTCGGGGTCGCGCTCGGGGTCTGGCTGCTCTCAGTTGTGATTGCGGTTTTCACCGGATACGGGGAGCGAATCAAGGATAGCATTCTCGGCTTTGAACCTCACCTCGTCTTAAAAACCGGCGGCATCATTGAAAACTGGCCCGAAGCCTACGAGAAGGTGAAAGAAGTGGAAGGCGTTACCTCAGTGACTCCGTTCGTGTCCGGTCAGGTCGTGATGCAGGTCACGAATGAGCGCGGAACTTTCCGCCAGGCCCCGATGATTCGTGGCATTTTGCCTCCCGAAGGCGCAGAACTTGAGCGAATGAATGCCAAGATCGCGCTGATGAAAGACCCGGACTTTCCGTTCGATCCGGAAAAAACGCTCCCTCGCGGCTCGTTTGATGTGAATGATTTTTATTCCGCCGTCATCGGTGACGGGCTCGCTGACGCCAACGGCATCGAGGTCGGCGACACGATCCTGCTCTATTCGCCGAGTGACTTTGACTCGATCATGAATTCGCTGAATCAGGTCGAAAATTCCGAATCGGATGAGGCCCGGCGCGAAGGGCTCGATGAGATCCGTGAAATGACAGCTCCACAGGAGGTGACGATCACCGGAATCTTTGACTCAGGCCATTGGGATTTCGATTCAAATATCGTCTTTCTACACCTCGAAACCGCGCAGGTGCTCTACAATTTCGATCTCGAAGAATGCCATGGTATCGCGGTGCGGACCAATGACGGCTTTCAGGCCCACGCCTTCAAAGACCTCTTCTACGAAATCCTCCCCCAGCAATACCTCGTCCTGACCTGGATGGAGATGAATAAGCTGATCTTCGATGCGGTCGCCGCCGAACGGCAGGCGATGTATCTCATTCTCTTCATGATCATGATTGTTGGTGGATTCTGCATCATGAACACGATGATCACGGTCACCTTTCAAAAACGATCCGAGATCGGCCTCATGAAAGCGCTCGGGGCGCGTGAGGGTCAGGTGGCCTGGGTGTTCCTTTTCCAGGGGATCCTCGTTGGCCTCGTGGGCGTCATCGTCGGTCTTCTCATGGCGCAGGTCACGCTCTACTTCCGCAATGACATGGCCGGTTTCATCGGCCGGACTTTCGGCGTCGATATTTTCTCCGCTGAAATCTACAAGGTCGATGGCGGACTCCCCGCTGAGCAAACGCTTCGCGATCTGGTGATCATCTCGACCGGCGCGTTCTTCGCCTGTATTGTCGCTTCGGTCATCCCCGCCGTCATCGCCGCCTCGCTGCAACCTGCAAAAGCCCTCCGCAGCGAGTAGGTCTCTTCACCTCCCTCCCTCTGAATACTCTATCCAGTTATGGATTACTATCTCTCCATCGACAGCCAGAAAGAAGGCCCCATTTCGCAACTCAGGGTCGGTGACTGGATCGAATCCGGCAAAGTCACCGCTGAAACCCTCGGTTGGCACCGGGACATGGCCGAGTGGAAACCTCTCGGGCAGATTCCCTCGCTGGAAATATTTTTTGAGAAAGTAAAAGCACCCGCCGAGCCGCCGCCGATTCCAGAGGGAGTGCTGAAACCCACTCCGGCCGCCCCAACCGTCGTCGTGGAATCAGCCGGATTCGAAGGCGGTGAGAACCGGCCTTTCGTCCGCTTTTTTGCCCGGATCTTCGACTACACGATGGTCGCCGTGATCGTCTTTCTCTTCTCGGATATCGAGTTTCCCCAGCCCGCTCCCGGCGAGACTTTCACCGATCTTTTTGCTCGTTATATGGAGCAGATGCAGCAACCGGAGGCGGTTGTCCTTGCGCGGACCCAGCTCATCGCCCTCATCGTCTGGCAGTTGCTTGAAGGGATTCTCATTCACATGATCGGAACGACTCCTGGCAAAGCTCTTTTCGGAATTCGCGTCACGAAAGAGGATGGAGCGAATCTCTCGATCAAAACCTCAATCGGCAGATCCTTTTATGTTTACGTGTTAGGGGCCGGGTTTTACCAGTTCCCCTTTATTCTTATCGGGGGTATTTTCAGCTTCTTTCGCCTTAAGGGTAGCGGCAAGTGCCTCTGGGATCAGCACCTCCAGTGTAAGGTCATGACTAAGTCCCTGAGCGTCGGCAGGATAATGCTCGCCTTCGTAGCCTTTTTCGTTTTAGTAATGTTACAGTCTGTTAAATTTTCATGAGTCGGAATTGTTCCATCGTGCTGAATGCTCACATCCCGTGGGTCCGGCACCCTGAAGTGCCCCAGTGCCTCGAAGAGGACTGGTTGCACAGTACCATCGTCGAAACGCATCTCCCTCTGCTCGAGATGCTGCTGCGCCTTCGCAACGAAAAGGTGCCGTTTCACCTCACGCTGAACCTTTCGCCGACACTCCTTGCGATGTTTCGGGACCGGATTCTCCGGCGCCGCACCCTCGCCTATCTCGACCGGACGCTTCGGCTCTGCCGTGACGAAGTCGAGCGGGCCGATGTCACCGGCCGCGGTGATCTTGCGAGGCAGTATGAAGATCGCTTTTTCCGGCTGCGCTCTCTCTATGTCGATGAGTGGCAGGGTGATCTTATCAAAGCCTACACGAGCCTTCGCGACAGTGGGCATCTCGAGATCACTGCGAGCGCGGCGACCCACGGGTTGCTTCCCCTTCTGATGCGCGTTCCCGAGGCCGTTCAGTCTCAGGTTCGGGCGGGGATTCGTCAGTATGTGCAGTGTTTCGGGAGACTCCCCAAAGGCTTCTGGCTGCCTGAGTGCGCCTACGCCCCTTCCCTCGGAAAGCTCCTCAAGCAGGAAGGCATTGACTGGACCATCGTGGAAGAGCACGGCTTGACCTCCTCCCCCGCTCCTCACGAAAATTTCCCCTTCGTCCCCGGTAAAACCGCAGACGGCCTCGTCGTTTTTGGAAGGAATCAGGAAAGTTGCGGCGAAGTCTGGAGCGCTGACGAAGGATTTCCCGGCGATGTCCGCTATCGCGATTTCATGCGCGATCTCGGGCTCGAAGCGCCCATGGAATACCTGCGTGATTACCTTGGAAAAAGTGGAGAACGCCAGCTAACCGGCATCAAATACTACCGCTCCGAACAGGGGGATGAAGGCAGCAAAATCTACAACCCCGAACTTGCCTCGAAAGCGCTCGAAGAACATTCCCTTCGTTTCGTCAGTAGCCGAGGGGCCCAGCTCTCGGCCCTCGAAACTTCCGGGGTGGCGGACCCCGTCGTCGTTTGCGCCTTCGACGCTGACCTCTTCGGCCACTGGTGGTATGAGGGCACTGAATTCCTCGAACGGGTCTTTCGCAAGACCGCAGAGCGAGGTGATTTTTCTTTCGTCAATCCCTTCAGCTACCTCTCAGCAAACGGAGACGAAGACCTGCCGGAAGCCTCGCCGGTCAGCTCCTCATGGGGAGAAGGTGGTTATTTCGAAATCTGGACGAGCGAAGAAAACAACTGGGTGCAGGAGGAAATCCAGAAACGCTCCGAGAAACTCGCTCACTTCGTTCGCGTGTTCGAAACGAATCGAGCAGACTTATACGAAGATGCTGTCGAGCATCAACAGCGTTGCATCCAGATCATGACGAAGGAGCTAATGCTCGCTCAATCGAGCGACTGGAGTTTCCTGATGAAGAACGAGCCTTCACGCGAATATGCAGAAACGCGGACGCGCCAGCATCTGGAAAATTTTGACCAAGTCTGGGGTCTCACGACTCAGACGGAGATCGAAGCCGGAAGGCTGGACGAATTTGATTCGCTCAATCCGATCTTTTCAGGCCTTCCCTGGAACCTGTTCGAGCCCTACAACTAGCCCACCTTGCCGGAAGCAGACATGGCGGATAACTACGTTTACTTCGATCTTGAAACCCAGCGCTCCGCGAATGACGTCGGTGGTTGGGACAAAAAGGCCGACATGAAAATGTCCGTCGGGGTCACTTACAGCACGGCGCGGGGTGGCTACCTGATCTACGACGAGTCGATGGTGCAGGAACTCATCGACGAACTCTGCGCCGCTGACATGGTCATCGGGTTCAATCACATCTGGTTCGACTACGAAGTCCTCATGGGCTACACGATTCTCAACCTCAAGGATCAGACAAAAAATATCGACCTCATGCTCGACCTCGAAGAAGAGCTCGAGCACAAGCCTAAGCTCGATGCCGTTGCCTCAGAGTCTCTCGGAGTCGGGAAAACCGCCGTCGGCACCGACGCGATCAAATGGTGGCAGGAAGGTCGCCTCATGGACATCGCCGAATACTGCTGCTACGACGTCAAAGTGACGAAAGAAGTTCACGAATACGGTGCCCGAAACGGTCTCGTGAAATACAAAAACCGCTTCAACCAGTCTCTCGAAGTTCCGGTGAAGTGGTCCCTGCCCACCTAACAGGGTCAGGTCAGTGAGTGAACCATGTTAGGTTTCAGAGAATGGAGAGTAAATTGGACAACGTCTTACTTCTCGAAAGGCGACGCCTCCTGCGCCTTGATCGAGGGTGTGGACTCCTCGTCAGTTCGACGAATACCCGAAAAGCTCAGACACTGATCACTTTTATCCTTCTGGGGATTTGTGTGTCTGCGTTTTGGATATCTCCCGGAGCAGGCTTGCTCTTATCTTTCGTGACTTGCGCCGTTCTCTATCCGCTCGTTGTCACTGTGCGATGGGAGCTGAATCGTCACGATATAAAGAGGGAAGTGAGATTTCTCGATTTTGTTGTTCAATCAAAATCGATTCCAACAGAGGAACTTAAGAAAGGACATCGCGTTAGTGTTCGGACCAACTACGCGACGCTTTGGGCTGTAGAGTATCAAACTGTAGACGCAGTGCTTTCCTTTAAGGATCTCACCGACGAAAAAGCAGCGGGTGAACTACTCGACTTTCTCGATGAACTCAGAGACTGGGCTGTGCCCCCGGAACGACGCGACGAGGCCAGCCAAGTTTGAATAGAGCGGCCCGAGCAGTCTCACGAGGAGACCGCTCGAGGACTTGTCTAACTCAAACTATTTGGCAAACTTGCGGTAAAGCCAGAGGAGAAGGACCGCACCGAGTGTGCCGACGATCAGTCTCATGATGAGACCGTCGCCGCCGATTCCGACGAGGCCAACGAGAAATCCGCCGACGACCGATCCGAGAATACCGATCGCGATGGTGATGAGAACGCCGACGAAGCCTTTGCCATCACCCGGGTCTTTCCCCGGCATGAAGTATTTAGCGAGGAGTCCGATGACGAGTCCGAGAAGAATGGTGTAGAGCATGATGTTTTGAATTTTGGTATGTGATTAACATTACCCAAAGAAATCCGAAAACCGAAGTATAAAGCTAGGGCAATTTTGTAACCTCCGAGGAATGAGCCGCAGAGAGCAGTGAAGGTTTGCTAAATCCCCAAAGCGGGAGATTTTTATCATCATGCTTTGACTCCTCTGCGACGCCGCGAAGACTAAATCCGGTCGGATTTACCTCCTTCTTCTTTTTCTTGTCATCATCGGCCTTGTCCTGTGGCTGCGCAGGTAGCACGGGGACGGGTCACATGGATCAGGGAATCCAAATCGCCTCGCTGATGCCCATGACGAAGGGAACGTAATCCGGCTTGTCGGGTTGATAGGGTGGCATCATAGGCCACCAGCCTTCAGCGATTCCGGGACCGCTCGCAATGGCGCAGAGAAAATCCCCGGCCTGCGCGTCCCAATCTTTAAGGGTGAGTCGCGTCTGATATTTCGTTCCCGCCGTCTTTCCGACCTCTTCCGAAACACTGATCGTGCGGACTTCCTCGCCGTTGCGAAACAGCTTTATTGTCTCAGCCTTCGTCCATGAGGGCCCGAGAACGCTCAGGCTTGTCTCGCGCGTTTCGGAATCGTATTCGAGAGTCGTGAGAAGCCCGAAACTGACCATGGCACGGCCCGCGAGCAGTGAGTCGACCGCGGCATCCACGTCGATCCTCGAAACATCTTCATCATTCACCCGAAGATAGGTCCGGGCCTGTCCTGGAATCGCAAAATTTACCGTGTGGCTGTCGCTTGATCCGATCGCAGCGATGGAGTGCCCGCTCTTCAGCAAGGCAAACCAGTCGCCGACGAGCTCCATCGGATCGGTTTGCTGGGCACCCGAATTGATGATCTCCATTCCATTGGCGCGAAGCTTTTCGCCCCGCAGAAAAGTGCCGGTGCTGAGGTCAAAATTGTCAGGATGCAGTGGGGTGAAACCCCGATGGACATCGCGACCGTGATTGAGAATGCAGATCTCCACTCCGGGAGTCGCGAAAATATTCTCAAAGATCTTCTCCCATGGGCGCAGCTTGTGTTCTGCCGGCTTGGAGCCGGGCAGAATCGGGAAGGTGTTGAGATGCCCCAGATTTGTCGTCACCTCACAGCCAAGCACACTCGTGAACCAGTCGGACGCTCCGATTCGATCTCCTTCCGCAGCATAGTCGATGTGTTTGTCATGCCCGGTCGAGACCGCCAGCTCGACGCCTTCGCCGGCGACGGAAATAAGGCGCTCGGTCAGGGTGCAATCTCCATGGCGGTCGTGCTCGAAGGTGTGAAGGTGCGGATCACAGGCAACAAGTCCGGGCGTCGCCACTTCCCGCCTGAGTGTGAAATCCAAAGCCACGGGATCAGTCTGACCGGAGATCTCTATCGTCCTCGTTTCGAGCCCGTATTCGAAGCCTCTTCCGCAATAGATTTCATAGCGTCGTGGGTTGGCTTTCGATCCAGCGAGTCGAAAGGAGGCCCTGCCGCTGAGCGTGTAGACCACCCCTTCCCTCACCGCCATTTCGTCTGAAGATTCGGCACCGATGAAAACCAGCGCCCCCGAGTCGGCATCGATGATCGTGAATCGGCAGGGGAGAGGCTCCATGCTGTCGGCCTCCAGTGCAGTCAGATTGAGAGACGTCGTCATTGCCGGGAGATCCCTTCGAAAGCCGCGATTTTTGAGAAGGCTTACCGTATTTTGCTTGCTTGTCAGGGTGGCGACGGAGCGGTGCAGTTGAACGTCACCGATGAGAATATCATCAGGCGTTTCCGACGTCGTCTTGATCACGAGAACGTTCTTTCCCGCCCTCAAGGTTCCGGCAGGAATCCGGAGGCCGAACTCGAGATGGTTGTGATCACGAAGGAGCTTTCCCAGTTCTTTCTCATTTAAAAACGCGCTCCAGATTTGCTTCGTGCTTTTCTGTTGCCAAGTCATGAGTGAGAACGCCTCCGGGGTTTCGAGTTCGAATTCGATGCGCAGCTCAGTGGCCTCAGCTCTATCAAAAAAGTGAGACCATTCTCTTGGCTCAGCATTTCTAAGATGATGAATCCTCGAATCGATCACAAGACCGTCGTCTCCCAGGACAACGGAGTCAGGCGTAAGAAGAGCGCCCAGCGTAAGAAGAATAAGAAATGAGCGTCCCATGGGCAAAAGCCTACGGGGGAGCGGTGGCATGTTTCAATGATCGAGTCAGCGTGATCCCGCATCGCGGAATCGAAGAGCGCCGCCCGGAATCCGGGGGCTGAATATGCCGCGCCTCAGGGAATTGATTGACTCCTTCAGCTGTAAGCTAAACCATTGAGACTATGAAACGGCTTCTCAGCATCCTCCCCCTTTTCCTCGCGATGTATGCGCACGCAAAGGCCCTGCGGAAACGGAAGGCCTCCTCGATAACTTCTTATCCGCCAATCCAAACGCCGACTACAACGCGGATGGCACCCTCACCAAACAGGAGGCGGCCAAATACCGGAAGATTCAGGACTTTGTTTCGAAACAGGCGGCGCGCCTCGAAATCATGCCTGAACCTAAGTTTCTCAACCATGCCTATGGGCCTCACTGGAGAAACACCCTCGATTTCTGGAAAGCAGAGTCTGAGGAACCCACCCCCGTCCTCCTCATCTTTCACCCGGGGGGATTCGTCGGCGGAGATAAATCCAGATACTATGGAGATCCTCTCGTCCTCGCCTGCCTCGAAAACGGGATCTCAGTCGTCCTCGCCAATTATCGCTACGTCACGCAAGCCTCTTTCCCAGCTCCGCATCAGGACGCTGCCCGGGTCATCCAATACGTTCGTCACCACGCAAGTTCTCAGGGCCTCGACCCGGAACGAATCGCGATGTCCGGCTCCAGCGCCGGAGGAAACATGTCCGTTTGGCTCGCGGTCCGCGATGACTTGGCAGATCCGGAAAGCGAAGACCCCATCTCCCGGCAATCGACGCGTCTCACGACCATCATCGGATTCAATTCCCAAACAAGTAATGACCCCTTTTTCATCTGGGAAAACATCTATCAGGGCAACGATGCGCACACCTCGATCTACGACTTCTACGGCGTTGAACGGATGCCCATCGAACAATTGAAAGCTGAACTTTCGAAGCCCTATTTCCAAACAGTCATTGATGAGGCGACCGCGTTAAACCACATTTCAAAAGATGACCCACCCGTCTTTCTGATCCACCCCGAAAGCCTCGACGAATGGGATGGGAAGCCTCTCCCTCCCGAGACCGCGCAGTCAAAATACGCCCATCATGTTGCCTTCGGTAAATACTTCAAGGATCAGTATGAAAGCGTGGGCCTGCAGTGCAAAGTGAAGGGAATCAACGAGACGAGCGTTGAGGAGCAGCTCAATTGGCTCCGCAAATGGTTCGCGATGGGGGAATAGGATAAAGAAAACCAGTTGAGCCGTTCTGCCTCATTATCCCAAGACAGGAAACCCAACTCTGAATCGGACTGATCTTCGGTAAAACCCTTCGCCTCAATCCTCCCTTTATCGGATGCACCCGCCGATTCCGTGCGTAACCTTCGCGCAGCGGTGGGACCGCTTCTGAAGACTGCATGGCGAAACGCAAAAACACTGTCAAAATCGACTCTTTCATCGAAGTCCGGGGCGTCCGGCAGAATAATCTGAAAGGGATCGACGTCGATATTCCGATCGGAAAGCTCACGGTCGTGACGGGTCCGAGCGGCTCGGGAAAGTCGAGCCTCGCCTTTCAAACGCTCTACGCGGAAGGGCAGCGCCGCTACGTCGAGACCTTTTCGCCTTACACGCGGCAATTCTTCGACCGGATGGATAAGCCGCAGGTCGATTCGATCAAGGGGATCCCACCCGCGATTGCGATCGAGCAGCAGAATGCGGTGAAATCGACACGCTCGACGGTGGGGACGATCACGGAGATCAATGACTACCTGAAGCTTCTTTTTCCCCGCCTCTGCAAGGGCTACGATCCGGTCACGGGCGACATCATTGAGCCCGACACCCCGGAGTCGATCCTGCGGAAAACGATCAGTCGTTTCGGGAAAGAGGAGTCGCTTCTAATTCTTTTTGGCGTTCCCGTCCCGGTGAAAACGAAGCCGGCCGATTTCTTTGAGTTCCTTCAGCAACAGGGCTATCTCCGCACCTGGATTTTTGGCGAAGCCTACCGGTCCGACGCACCCGAAGAATACAAAAAGAAGACCCTCCCTGCGCAGGTCGATGTGATCCAGGATCGCGTCGCGGCGAGCCGTCGCTCCCGCTTTCTCGAAGCGCTCGAGCGGGCTCTCGATCTCGGCAAAAGCATCGTCACGATTGTGGAGCCGAAGTCCGGTGAGCGGATTTCTTTCTCCCGCAGCTGGCTCTCTCCTGAAACAGGAACAGAGCTGAAACCCCCGACGCCGGGCCTTTTCAGCTTTAACAATCCTCTCGGAGCCTGTCCGGACTGCAAAGGCTTCGGAAAAGTCATCGGCATCGATGTCGATAAGGCAATGCCGGACAAATCGCTCTCGATCGCGGAGGGACTCGTGCGCGCCTTTCAGGGCGACAGTCACTACGAGTGTGAAGAAGACCTCGAACGCTGTGCGCGGGCCCGCGGACTCAGCCTCGTGACGCCATACGACGAGATGGAGAAGGCGGATCAGCAGTGGATTCTCGAAGGCGAGGGTGGCGACCCTGAAGAGGCGTGGCAGCATGGCGTTTGGTACGGTGTCAGGGGATTCTTCGAGTGGATGGAGTCCCGCGCTTATCGGATGCATGTCAGGGTTTTCCTCAGTCGCTACCGAAGCTACACGACTTGCAAGGCGTGTAAGGGATCGCGACTGAAACCTGAGGCGCTGAATTTCAAAATCGCTGACAAAACCCTGCCTGATCTCTGGGAACTTTCGATCGATGATGTCGCTGATTTTTTCGGTGACCTCATCGTGAGTAAAAAGGATAAGACCGCGACAATGCTCTATCAGGAAGTGAGCAATCGTCTCGGTTACCTGCAGGAGGTCGGGCTCGGCTACCTGAACCTCGATCGCCCGACGCGAACTCTTTCCGGCGGCGAAACGGAGCGGGTCAACCTCACGACCTGTCTCGGGGCGAGCCTGACAAACACTCTTTTCGTGCTCGATGAACCCACCGTGGGATTGCACCCTCGCGACGTCGGGAAGCTCATCGGGGTGATGCAGCGCCTTCGTGATCTAGGCAATACCCTGGTCGTTGTTGAGCATGAAGAAGCGGTGATTCGCGCCGCAGATCATCTCATCGATATCGGCCCCGGCAGGGGAGAGGGCGGCGGGGAGCTTGTCTACGCCGGTCCCGGAGCCACGACCGCAGCAGCGGCCAAGCCTCTTCAGCAAGATCATCCGCGATCGCTCACGCTTGACTACCTCAGCGGAAACAAGGCGATCCCCGTCCCGAAAAAGCGTCGCCGCTCAACGCGAAGCCTCACGATAAAGCGCGCTACGCAGCACAATTTGAAGCGAGTCGATGCGGAAATTCCCCTTGGCGTTCTCTGCTGTGTCACCGGTGTTTCCGGCTCGGGAAAATCGACGTTGATCCATTCGGTCCTCTACGGAAACCTCATGGACAAGCTCGGTCTGGCCGGCGCAGATCTCGAAGTGGGTTCCTGCAAAGACCTTGTCGGTGCCAGCGCAATTCGCGAGGTCGTCATGGTGGATCAGGCCCCGCTCGCGCGGACGCCCCGCTCGACCCCGGCGGTCTACACGGGAATTTTCGAGCCGATCCGAAAGCTTTTCACGGAGACGCCGGACGGCAAATCCCGTGGCGTTATGCCGGGGTATTTTTCCTTCAACAGTGGCGCAGGCCGATGCGCCCGTTGCATGGGGAACGGATACGAAAAGGTCGAGATGCAGTTTCTCTCTGATCTCTATGTGACCTGTCCTGAGTGCGAAGGGACTCGCTACACGCCTGAGGCGATGGAGATCGAACTGGAGGGCAAGTCGATTCATGACGTGCTCTCGATGACGGTGACCGAAGCGATTCCGTTCTTTTTTGCGATTGAGGACAAGAAGGTGGCAAACGTCGTTTCCGGTCTCCAACTTCTCGCGGAAGTCGGTCTCGGTTACCTGCGGCTTGGTCAACCGCTCAACACACTCTCTGGTGGAGAAAGTCAGCGACTCAAGCTCGTGGGCCATCTTCTTGCGAAGCCAAAGCGGGCCCCGAAAGACAATAAGACGACCCTCCTGATTTTCGACGAGCCAACGACCGGGTTGCACTTTGACGACACGGGGATGCTTCTCAAAGTCTTTGCGCGTCTCGTCGAAGCGGGAGACTCCGTCGTCGTCATCGAGCATAATCTCGACGTCATCAAATGCGCTGATCACGTCATCGACCTCGGACCCGAAGCCGGCGTGAACGGCGGGGAGATTGTCATCTGCGGCACTCCTGAAGAAGTCGCCGCCCACGCCGCATCGCACACCGGAAGCTTTCTCGCGGATCACCTCGCCCCGCGCAAGTCCGTGGCGCGACAGCAACTCAAGGTCGCTGAGTCCGCAGACCCCGTCCTCTACGAAGTGAAGCGGGCGAAAAATACGATCGAACTCTACGGGGCGCGGGAGAACAACCTGAAACACATCAATGTCTCGATTCCCCGCGAGCAGTTCGTCGTCATCACCGGCCTGAGCGGATCGGGGAAATCGACGCTCGCTTTCGACATCCTTTTCGCGGAAGGACAGCGTCGCTTTCTCGACAGCATGTCAACCTACGCCCGTCAGTTCGTCGAGCAGATGGAGCGCCCCGATATTGATTTAATTACCGGCCTCCCCCCGACTGTCGCGATTGAACAACGCATCTCACGCGGCGGCGGAAAATCGACCGTCGCGACGGTCACAGAAGTCTGGCACTTTCTCCGCCTTCTCTTCGCCAAGGTTGGGACCCAGTATTCTCCGGACTCGGGGAAGGCGGTCGTGAAACAGAGTGTCAGCTCAATCGTCACGACGATCCGGAAGGAAGCGGCAAAAGGAAAACGTGCCATGAAGGTCATGGCCCCTCTCATCAAGGCGCGAAAAGGTTACCACACCGAGGTCGCGGAATGGGCGGGGCGCCAGGGTTTTGAGACTTTGTTAGTCGATAACCAACTCGTCGCGGTCGATACCTTTGAGCGACTCGAGCGTTTCAAGGAACACAACATCGACGTCATCATCGGCGAGGTGGACAAAAAGACGACGCCCGAAGACACCCTCGCGATGGTGGAGACGGCACTGCGACTGGGAAAGCGGACGATCCGCTTCTTTGATCAGGGCAATCGGATTCAGGTCGCGAACACGGAGATGGCTGACCCGGAGACGGGCCGCTCCTTTGAAGAACTCGACCCCCGCCTTTTTTCCTACAACTCGCCGCATGGCTGGTGTCCGCTTTGCCGCGGCTACGGCTCGGTCGAAAAACGCCCGAGCTCTTCAGACGACCGGGACGCCGAATCGCAACTCGACGCCGAGCTTCGCGAGGAGTATCGCCGCTCCCGCTCGCGCAGTGATATGGATCTAGAGACTTGCCCCGAGTGCAGTGGGGCACGCCTAAATGAGGTCGCCCGCCATGTCAAAATCGCCGATATCGCGATTCATGAAATCGCGGCCCTTTCGGTAATTGAGGCGAAGAAGGCAATCGAATCGTTCCATCTGAAAGATCAATCCGCGCTCATCGCGCGTGATATTCTGCCGGAGATTTCGCAGCGCCTGCATTTCATGGAGGAAGTCGGGCTCGGCTATCTGCAACTGAATCGCTCCGCCACGACTTTAAGCGGCGGGGAAAGCCAGCGCATCAGGCTCGCCTCGCAACTCGGTTCGAACCTGCGTGGCGTTCTCTACGTTCTCGACGAGCCCACGATCGGATTGCACCCTCGCGACAACGAGACCTTGCTGAACACCCTGATCTCGCTGAAGGCGAAGGGCAATTCGCTCGTCGTTGTCGAACACGATGAAGAGACGATCCGTCGCTCGGATCATCTCATTGACCTCGGCCCCGGAGCCGGACAGTTCGGTGGAGAAATTGTTTGGCAGGGTCCTCCGGCTGATCTTTTCTCCGGCAAAAAGAACGGGGCGGAGTCGCCGACCTTTGCCGCGTTCTCCAATCCGCTCGTTCATCCCATGAAAGGGAAACGGCGCAAGCTCCCGGCCAAGAACAGCAAAGACGGCTGGCTGCGGGTCAAAGGAGCCAATGCAAACAATCTGAAAAGCGTCGATATTCGAATCCCAATCGGACGGCTCACCGTCATTGCCGGCATCTCGGGTTCAGGAAAGTCGAGTTTCATGCGCGGAGTCCTCAAACCGGCGGTCGATTCTCAGCTGAAGAAACCATCGCGAAAGTCCACTGGTCGAAAGCCGGAGAAGACCTGGAAAGCTATCGAGGGCGTCGAGCAGCTCGAGGCGGTTTACGAGGTCGATCAGTCGCCGATCGGAAAGACTTCGCGCTCGACGCCGGCGACCTACGTGAAGGTCTTTGACGAGATTCGGAAGATGTTCGCGCAACTCCCCGAAGCCCGGGCGCGTGGCTACACCGCTTCGCGTTTTTCCTTCAACACCGAAGGCGGACGATGTGAGACCTGCAAAGGCAACGGCCAGATCAAGCTCGAGATGAACTTTCTCCCGACGACCTACGTGGAATGCGAAGAATGTGAAGGTCGCCGCTTCAACAGCGCAACGCTTGAGGTCCTCTACAACGGGAAATCGATCGGAGACGTCATGGACCTTTCCATCGAAGAAGCCTCGGAGTTCTTTGGGGGGCATCCCAAGATTGCGCGAACTTTCTCCTTAATGAAGGACACCGGGCTCGGATATCTCAGGCTCGGGCAGCCCAGCCCGAGCGTCTCCGGCGGTGAAGCACAACGCATCAAGCTGGTGACTGAACTCACGAAAGGGATCGGTCGATCCTCTAATGCAAGGCTGCGCCAGAACCGGACTCCGAAGTCGAATCTCTATCTCATCGAGGAACCCAGCATCGGGCTTCACACCGCCGATGTCGTCCGCCTCCTCGAAATCATGCACCGTCTCGTCGATGACGGACACACCGTCGTCGTCATCGAGCACAGTCTCGAAATCATGGCGGAGGCGGACTATGTGCTCGAGATCGGGCCTGAAGCTGGTGCGGAAGGTGGCGAGGTCGTCGCGGCAGGAACGCCCGAGGAAGTCGTGATCGTCAAAGAAAGCCGGACCGCTCCGTTCTTGCAGCACCAGCTGCATGGAAACGGATAGCCTCAACACATGAGGATTGATCCGGGGGCGGCAAATCGCTAAAACTCGGGGATGGACCCGATTCTTACTCCCACTCATTCCGCGGTTTCCGCCGCAATTGTTGATCAACTCGCCCGCACCAAAGGCTGGACACGGTTTTTCAGCGTCATCCTTTGGATTAGCACTGCACTTCTGATTCTGGGAGGGCTTGCTCTCATCGGGATGAGTGTTGCTTCAGGCATTGCGAGCGAGGCTTTTGCTGATCAGCTAGGCGGAGCAATGGGATTGCTTCCTCTCGGCATCATCTACTTTTTGATGGCCTTCATTTATATTTATCCCGCCTTGAAGCTGGGGAATTTTTCAAGTCGGATCGCTGATCTCAGCAACCAACCGACGGAGACCAACCTCGTTGCTGCTTTGAACGAACAGCGCGCCTTCTGGAAGTATGTCGGGATCTGGATGATCGTTTTTTTTGCTCTCTACGTGGTGATCATCATTGGCGCGATCGGTTTCGGAGCCTTCAGTGCGATGTCTGCGGCAGGTTGATCGAACTATCTGAACCAACAAAAAACCCCGTGCCTTTCGGCACAGGGTTTTCCTTAGTAATTCGCTTGGTAAAGAAAAAACTTACTCTGCAGCAGGAGCTTCAGTTGCCCCTTCAACAGCCTTGGCTGCCTCGTTGACCTTCTTCTTCATTGCGTCACCAGTCTTGGCAGCAGCGTCTTTAGTCGCATCGACAGCCTTTTCGGTCGTCTCGGCGGTTGCCTCAGCAGCTTTCTTGGCGCCTTCTTTGGTTGCTTCGACAGCCTTCTCAGCGGTCTCGGCAGTCGCAGCAGCAGCGTCCTTAGTCGCCTCTACTGCCTTGTCGGCAGTTTCCTTCGTGGCTTCAGCAGCATCAGCAGCGGCTTCTTTCGTTGCCTCCACTGCTTCAGTTGCGTCTTCCTTCATTCCCTCGACAGTCTTTTCGCAGCCGACCGTAGTAAGGGCGGCAGCGATGACAGTGAGAGCCATCAGTTTTTCGATTGATTTGGTCAATTTCATGTTGGTTCAGATAGTTTGTCCCCCCGAAATGAAGGGACATCTTCCATTACACCCAATTCGCCTAAAATTCAATGGAGCGGAAGTGATTCCATCGATTCATCGACGATTTCCATTACCGTTGCGGGTTAGCATGTGCTAGCTTTCCGCCCGAAAAAATCACCCACCTCTGATATTGCTATGAGCCAAAGCCTCTTTGAAAAAGTCTGGGATTCTCACGCCGTGAAGACCCTCTCGAATGGACAGACCCAACTTCTCATCGGCACACATCTGATTCATGAGGTGACCAGCCCTCAGGCCTTCGGCATGCTGCGCGATCTCGGACTGAAAGTGAAATACCCGGAGCGCACCTTTGCGACGGTTGATCACATCGTTCCCACGAAAAGCCAGGTCGAGCCTTTCGAGGACGGTCTCGCTCAGGAAATGATCAATGCTCTGCGCAATAACTGTAAGGAGTTCGCGGTGAAGTTTTTCGACATCGGCAGCGGCGGTCAGGGGATCGTGCACGTCGTCGGACCGGAGCAGGGCATCACTCAGCCCGGCACGACGATCGCCTGCGGTGACTCTCACACCGCGACTCACGGCGCCTTCGGCGCGATAGCTTTCGGAATCGGCACGACGCAGATTCGTGATGTCCTCGCGACGCAGACGATGGCCTTGAGCAAACTCAAGGTTCGCCGCATCAATGTGGAGGGAGAACTTCCTCCCGGCGTTTACGCGAAAGATGTCGTCCTTCACATCATCAAGTTGCTCGGTGCCAAGGGAGGCATCGGCTACGCTTACGAGTACGGCGGCCGTCTCTTCGACAACTTCTCAATGGAAGAAAGGATGACTGTCTGCAACATGTCCATCGAAGGCGGGGCCCGTTGTGGGTATGTGAACCCCGACGAGAAGACTTTCGACTACCTCAAAGATCGTCCTTATTCACCCAAAGGAGCCAACTGGGATGCCGCAGTCGAAAAGTGGACCGCGCTCGCCTCCGATGAGGGATGCCACTATGACGATGTCGTGAATATCAATGCGGCAGAAATCGCTCCTTCAGTCACCTGGGGCATCTCGCCCGACCATGGAATCTTCGTGACCGAAAACATTCCCTCTCCCGATGATCAACCGGATGAAGAAGGCCGCAAGAGCATCGAGGAAGCGCTCGAATACATGAAATTCGAAGCGAACACTCCGATCGCCGGCAAAGCGGTCGATGTTTGTTTCATCGGCAGTTGCACGAACGGTCGTCTCTCTGATTTCCGCGAAACCGCGAAGTTTCTCAAAGGGCACAAAGTCGCCGCGGGCGTCACCGCGATCGCCGTGCCCGGTTCGGAGATCGTCGACCACCTCTGCCGTCTGGAAGGAATCCACAAAATTTTTGAAGAGGCGGGCTTCGAATGGCGCGGCGCGGGCTGCTCCATGTGTCTCGCGATGAACCCCGATAAGCTCATCGGCGATCAGCTTTGCGCGAGCTCCAGTAACCGGAACTTCAAAGGCCGTCAGGGATCGCCGATCGGTCGGACGATTCTCATGTCACCCGTCATGGTCGCAGCGGCGGCGGTGACCGGCGTCGTGAGCGATGCCCGCGAAGTCTTCGACGTGAAGAGTGAAGCGGCCGCCTGAATTTCGACGTGAAAAGTGCCAGAGAACTGCGGCAATGTTGGACGAGCTACCGTTGCTGCCTTCCGGCCCTGGCGGAGTTTACCTGCCACCACTCCGCAGCCTCTGACGCGGCGAATATACACGGCTCCCTGAAAATGCGAGCGTTGAAAACATTTCCTCAGGGTGCAACGTAATCACAAGCAAACATGAGCACGGCGACCACGACCCAAACCCTTCCTGACGAAAGCGGACACTTCGGAACTTTCGGAGGACGCTTTGTCCCTGAAACCCTCGTCGCCGCACTCGACGAACTCACCGCCGAGTATCAAAGAGCGAAAGAAGATCCGGCGTTTCAGCTCGAGCTGGACAACCTCCTTTCCGAATTCTGCGGTCGCGAAACGCCGCTCTACTATGCGGAGCGTTGGTCCGAAAGACTCGGCGGGGCCAAAATTTACCTCAAACGCGAAGACCTCCTCCACACTGGAGCGCACAAGATCAACAATGCTCTCGGCCAGATCCTGATCGCGAGACGGCTCGGCAAAAAGCGCATCATCGCCGAGACCGGGGCCGGACAACACGGCGTCGCAACCGCCACCGTCGCGGCTCACTTCGGAATGGAGTGCATCGTTTACATGGGGGCGATTGACATGGAACGCCAGCGTCTCAACGTGATCCGGATGCGCCTCATGGGTGCCGAGGTTCGCGGCGTCGAAGCCGGACAGAAAACACTCAAGGAAGCCGTCAACGAAGCTCTGCGTGACTGGGTCACTAATGTGCGTTCGACGCATTACATTCTCGGAAGCGCCCTCGGCCCGCACCCCTACCCGATGATGGTTCGCGACTTTCACCGAATCATCGGAGTCGAAGCCCGACGCCAAATTTTGGAGCGGGAGGAAAAGCTCCCGGATCTCCTCGTCGCCTGTGTCGGAGGAGGAAGCAATGCGATCGGCCTCTTTCATCCTTTCCTCGAAGACGAAGGCGTCAAAATGATGGGTGTCGAAGCTGGTGGTCACGGGATCAAACACGGAGAGCACGCCGCGCGATTCCAGGGTGGCAAGCTCGGCGTGCTTCAGGGCACAAAGACCTGGTTGCTCGCCAATGAGGACGGCCAGATCGAATTGACGCACTCCGTTTCCGCAGGACTCGACTACGCCGCTGTCGGCCCCGAGCACGCTTTCCTCCAGGATGCCGGTCGCGTAGAATATACCTACGCGACGGACGATGAAGCGCTCGCCGCTTTTTCAGGTTTATCGAAAACCGAGGGCATCATCCCCGCACTGGAGACTGCGCATGCCCTCGCCTACGTGAATAAAATCGCCGGCGAAATGCGGAAGGACCAGATCATCATCGTGAATCTCTCAGGACGCGGCGATAAAGACGTCGATCAAGCCGCGAAGTATCTCCTGCCTGACGCTTAACGCCTCTTGATCTCACTCCTAATCTTGATCTTGATCCTTCCCTGCGCCTTTTCCGGATCAGGATGAGGATCAGGATGAGGATGAGGAGGCTCCCCTCGGGAAACTTCACGCCACTCAAGGCCCGCCCGATAGCCGAGAGACCACCCTTGGAGAAAGACCGTCTATTCCGGGACCTCACCCGATATCACGCCACCAGTCGCAGCGGGCTTTGTGGTCGTCGGAGCGTCGCCCGGTTCCTCTGCCTTCTTGCCCGCATCGGTCATCTCGATAAGACGCTGGGAGCCATAGGCCATGTCGACCAAATCTTCGACGATGACCCGCAGTTCCTGGACTTCAGCCTCGCTCAGGATCTCCTGCTCAGGAAGCGTTGTCCGCTTTTGAATATCGAGAAGTCCAGCCCGGATCTTTTTAACCATCTCGTTCTCCTGAATTCTTGGCTCAAGCGTCTCGAGGTTTAGCACGAAATACTCCACGATATCAGGACGGGCGAGCGTCGACGCTTTTGCGGGATCATAGTAAGCCCCCACCGAAGCGGCAGTTCCAATTTCGAATGCCCGGAGCCATCCGCCAAGGCTCACCAGATTCGCGGCATCGACATCACGTATTAAAACCATCTCTTTCTCGACGTCCTTCTGCGTGCGGGAAAGTTCGTTCTTCAGTTCATCCCAATCACTCAAAGCACCTTTTTCCAGCATGCTTTTCATGTGGCTCGAAATCCGGGTCCCGGATCCGAGACTGGTTGCATGCTTGAGGAGGGAACGCCCCACCGGTTCCAGATCAAAGAATTGCTCCGCCTCAACCGCGAAAAAGCCGTCAGCAAGGAGAAGCCCAACCGTGATCGCCAACTCGGTCCGATCAGTGGGAGGGGCTTCCGGCATCGTCCGCTTCAGCTCATCATAAGGCAGCGGACGCAACTTCTGGAGATCCTCAAAAATTCTTTTGATCGAAGGAGTCGTGAACTTATTCACCCCGAATTCTTCGCGAACATGCTCGTCCTCGAGAAGTTCGTCAGGGATTTCCTGCCCCGTAAGCGAAAGAGTCGGGCTCAGCGCAAAGACTAATGTGCAGGCGAAAACAGAAAGGAAGGATTGAATAGGGCGCATAGGGGCATCCATAGAGGAGTCTCTAATAAGACGAACGAAAACTAAATCCGGCAGAAATTATTGCTAGAAATTTGTGTTTCTTTAAGTTTAGCTTATATTAAATCTGAGAGTAATCTCATTCCAGCCACACACTCACTGGAAATCAACCAAATCGGGAATGTGAATCGGAGTTCTAATACTGAACCCTGAATCCACGTTATATTCACACACCCCGATGAAGATTTTTTCCTCTTCGCTCCCGTTGGTCACCTTGGCCGGCCTTCTTTGCCTTTGTCTTCTCTCCACCAGCTGTGCCGTTCAGTCGAGCGCGAAGCGCGATGAGATACATGTTATCGAAGTTTCCGTGCCTCTCCAGAAGATGGCGCTCTACCGTCAGGGCGAACTCGTGAAGACCTATCCTGTCTCGACCTCCAAATTCGGACTCGGCAATGAAAAGGGGAGTTACCGGACCCCGCTTGGAAAAATGGAAGTCGCTGAAAAAATCGGCGAGGGCAAACCCGCCGGTGCCGTTTTCAAGAGTCGTAAATGGACCGGCGAGGTCATCAAACCTAACGCGCCGGGACGCGACCCCATTGTCTCCCGAATTCTCTGGCTCAACGGGTTGGAGCCAAAGAACAAGAACACCTACGCCCGTTGCATCTACATTCACGGAACCGCCGCCGAGTACAGTATCGGAAAAGCGTCCAGCTACGGGTGTGTTCGCATGAAATCTCGCGATGTCATCGACCTCCATGACAAAGTGGGCGAAGGAGCCAAGGTCTTCGTTGTGCAGAAAGGCCTCTGGCGAGACGAAGAAATGGCGAAAGAAGCTCGTGAAGCGACGATTGAAGCTCTCCCTCTCGCCGATCCGCTCGCAAAGCCTCTCCTAATTGAAGCCCAGACTAGCCTCGCGACGATGCCGATCCTAAATTCAATCGACCACACCCCGAACGGGATCGATGTTCTCGCAAAGCAGGGTTGGGAAAGGACTTATCTCACCGATTCCCCTGCCCTCGCAGTTCGCCCTTGACGCATCGGGCAAAACGGGTATGTTCCGCGCCCTATTAATTGACCGAAACAATTCGAACAGATGGCCAACACCAGATCAGCCCTTAAGCGCGTCCGTAAAACGAAAAAAGAGACCGCTCGTAACCGGATCCTCAAGGCTCGCGTGAAGCTTCTCCGTAAGGAGGTTGCTGCCGCCGTTGAATCCGGCGATGCGAAGAAGGCTCAGGAGGCCTACGACAAGTTTGCTTCCGCTGCTGATAAGGCTGCCAAAAAAGGGACGATGCACAAGAAGACCGCAAGCCGCATCAAAGGACGCGCCGCTGCTTCCATCGCAAAAGCTGCTTAATCTTTCTCCACTCAACTCTGTTAGGTCGATGACCTAACCCTGTTAAGTGAACCAAAACCCCGCCACGGCGGGGTTTTTTATGTCTGCCTGCAACGACGCGCGCAATCGAGAAGTGGGATGGGTTGCCTAACCCGTCTTTCCACGACCCAGCGCAGATGACGCAAGATGCGCCACGGAGTCTCCGCAAACGGTAGGGCAACTCGTTCTACTTTTGGACCGAGAAAAACCAGGGAACCTATTTTCCCTTCGTCACTTCGGAACCGGCGACGTCGCATTTCCAGGTGCGCTTCGTTCCATCGGAATAACGGTCTACGTAGGTGATGACCTGCACTTCGTAGGGAATCTTGCGTCCGCAGGGAAGACAGTTGTAACGGGTCTCCCACTCTTTCTTTTTCTTCACCGTGTACCACTTCACGACGCCGCGAGGTGGTTGATAGTCGCCGACGCAGGCGCACTTGCTGAAACGACCAGCCTGCGCGGTCGTCGTCGTAAATGAAAGGGCGAAAACGCCAAGGAGGAGAAAAACCAGGTTCTGTTTCATCGGAAGAAAAATTTCGACTTCTATCGAGATAGAATAATCCAGCGCCGGACGCAATCTTTTATCGTCGGTGACGGTCCTGACTCGTACAGGCTCAATAAAGGATATCGAGCAACTCGACCTCAAAGACGAGAGTCTCATTCGGGCCAATTTTCGGGGGTGACCCCCGCTGACCATAAGCAAGATTCGGCGGAATGATAAATTTGTATTTCGCCCCCTTCTGCATGAGCTGAAGGCCCTCGGTCCAACCGGCAATGACCTGAGTGACGCCGAAAGTGGCGGGTTGACCGCGCTGCACGCTGCTGTCGAAAACGGTACCGTTAGTGAGAGTTCCATGGTAATGCACTTTCACCTTGTTATAGGTGCTGGGGCGCGCCCCGCTTCCGGGCTTCAGAACCTGATACTGCAAGCCGGAATAGGTCGTTTGCATTCCAGTAGAGGCCGCCGGGGAAGGGGCACCCGCTCCCATGGCTGCCCCTGACTGAAGATTTCCGGGATCAGAGGGTTGCACGGTTGGAGAGGCCTCATCCGGCTCGCTGGTCTTACAGGAGACCAGCGAGAGGACCGCAGAGAAGGAGAGAGCAGCAAAAAGAAAGCGGTTCATGAGCAGCGAAACTGCCATTGAAACGTCGGGAACGAAAGGGAAAAGACGATCACCTTTCTACCCCTGTGGCGGCTGCCTCTGCGGCGGCGGCGGCTTCCTGCTCCTTCAGCTCCTCGATCTTGTCGTAGCCGCACTTAGTGACTCCCAGCAAAATAAAACCGATCGCGAAGACGACCACCATCCCGATTAGACCTCGTTTTCCCATGCCTTTGATTACGAGTTCAACTGGTGTGATGGCTTGAGCCATTTTCGAAGCACCGATCGGGAGGCTCCGCCAAGACCTGAACGCCTCACTCCAACATTAGCTTTTGGCCTCGTTCGGCTGGCGGAATGCGGAAATGATCAGGAGCGCTGCCGCGATGCAAATACAGGAATCGGCGACGTTGAAGGAGGGGAAATGCCCCCCGGTATCGGGGAAAAACATCCCGTAGAATGGCGGGCGAAAATCGAGAAAATCGACGACGTAGCCACGACCGGGAAGAATGCGGTCCGTGAAGTTTCCGAGGATGCCGCTAATGAGCAATGCAGCGGCCACTTTCGAGATTTTGTCCGGAAAAGCGTTTTTTCTCCACAGCGTCATGATGCCGGTGATCGCGAGAATTCCGATCGCCCCGAAGATCCAGTTCGCGTAGGGATTTCCGTTGAACATGCCGAAGGCCATGCCTGTGTTGTGGACGCGGACGAGGTTGAAGAAGTCCGGGATCACTTCGATGAAATCGCGGGAGGGATACTCCGGAAAACGATTCAGGATCCACGCCTTCGTGACCTGATCGAGGATGTAAAGGGGCAGGGTGAGATAAAGAAGCAACTTCATCGGAAAGGCTTAGTGGGATTTCATGACCTCGTCACAGCGCTGACAGAGACCGGTCCCGGTCGAAACCGGAACGGAGCGGCGGCAGCGCGGGCATTCCTCATCGTCGGTGACGATGACATTGGCAACGGCAGCGCCTGCAGCATCTTCGACTGTGAACTTGGAAACCATGAGGAATTCGAGAGCCTCCGCCGGCTCGCTGGCGAGAACCGACCTTGCGGGATCATCGGAGGGAAGCGCGAACTGCACCGCCGCGCGTTCGCGTTTTTTAAAAGCCTCCCCTTTCACCGCCGCATCGATCGCGACCTGGGCGAGATCACGGAGACGAGTGAGTTGCGCAACTGCTTCCGTGGCGGTTTTACCGGTGAAAGCCGGATTCGGCTGCGGAAAAGTCTCGAGGTGAATCGAGGTGTCGTGTCCCGCATACTCCCACGCCTCATCTGCCGTAAAGGCCAATACCGGCGCAATCAATTTCACGAGCGACTCGAAGACAAGATGCATCGTCGTCTGGGTCGCGCGGCGGCGGGCTGAATCGGGCGCGTCGCAATACATCCGGTCCTTCGTAATATCGACGTAGAAGGCGCTGAGATCGACGGCGCAAAACTGATTGAGCGTGTTGAAGACTTTGCGGAATTCAAAAGCCTCATAGGCCGCTTCGCATTCGGTGATGACCGTGGTAAGACGTTCCATGATCCAGCGATCCACGAGGGGGAGCGCCTCATCGCTCGCGGCATCTTTCGCGACGTCGAAATCATAGAGGTTCGCGAGGAGAATGCGGAGGGTGTTCCGGAAACGGCGATAGGGCTCGGCGGTTTGTTTGAAGAGGTCTTCGCCGAAGGGCACTTCATTCTGCCAATCGACACTGCTGACCCAGAGGCGGAGAATATCGGCCCCGTATTTGTTGTAGAAATAAGCGGCATCGACCGGCTTGCCCGCTTTCTGCGCCGCGGACTTGGAGATTTTCTTTTTGTCCTGATCGACGACGAAGCCGTGCGTCATGACCGTCTTGTAAGGCGCCGCATCACGAACCGCGACACTGAGCATGAGCGAACTCTGAAACCAGCCGCGGTGCTGATCAGTCGCTTCGAGGTAGAGATCGGCGGGACAACTCAACTCAGGGTGGCGATCCATGACCGCGACGTGACTCGAACCGGAATCGATCCAGACATCGAGCGTGTCGGTGCAGCGGCGGGTCCCCTCAGGGAGGCCGAGCTTTTCCGCCCACCAGGCATCGTCGTGCTCGAACCAGAGATTCGTGCCTCCGCTTTCGGTGAGGTCGGCGACTTTGCGGGCAAGGTCGGCATTGATGTCCGGCAATTCCTGACCGGGAGGATAGAAAACCGGAAGCGGCACGCCCCAGGTGCGCTGACGGGAGATGCACCAGTCCGGACGCGACTCGACCGTTCCGTGGATGCGGTTCCGCCCCCAGTGCGGGAGCCAGTCAACGCGGTCGATCTCGCCGAGCGCGGTTTCACGAAGTTCATCGATGCGAATGAAAAACTGCGGGACCGAGCGGAAAATGATCGGTGTCTTTGAGCGCCAGCAATGCGGGTAGCTGTGAAGATATTTCTCTTTGCCAACGAGGTTCCCTTTTCCGGCAAGGATCTTGATGATCGGGATGTTCGACTCGTGAACGTGCTGGCCAACGAGCTCCGGCACACCGACTTCGTCCGTAAAGCGACCTTCGTCATCGACGGGGGAAAGAAGGCCGAGGTCGTTCTGCTGACCGGCAAGGTAATCGTCGGCGCCATGGCCGGGCGCGATGTGGACCGCACCGGTTCCGGTCTCGGTCGTGACGAACTCGGCGAGGATCACTTTCGAAGTGCGATCGAGGAATGGATGCTGCGCCTCCGCTCCTTCGAGGGCCTCGCCTTTGATCTCCTCCATTTCGCCGGAAGGCAAAAATCCAGTCTTCGCCCCGAAGGCTTCGACGAGTTCTTTCACAATGATAAACCGCTCCGTGATCCCTTTTTCCGCATGAGTAAATTCGCCCTTCAAGTAGGTGAAACGCGGGTGCACCGCGATCCCGAGGTTCGCGGGAAGTGTCCACGGAGTCGTTGTCCAGATCACCATCGAGGCGTCGACGGCGTGGGCACCGGTGAGGAGACGAAATTTCACAAAGATCGCGATGTCTTTCACGTCCTCATACTCAACTTCGGCTTCCGCGAGCGCGGTTTGGGCACCGTAGCTCCACTGCACCGGCTTCTTCGATTGATAGACGAGCCCTTTATCGACGAGGGTGGCGAAGACACGAATGATGTCCGCCTCATACTCCGGCGCGAGGGTGAGATAGGGATTGTCCCAGTCCCCGAGGACGCCAAGACGTCGAAACGATTTCCGCTGAATGTCGATGTACTCGCGGGCAAAGGCCTCGGAGCGACGGCGGATCTCGGCCGGCTCGAGGCCTTTCGATTCTTTGACGACCTTGAACTCGATCGGCAAACCATGGCAGTCCCAACCCGGGATGTAAGGGCACTCGTAGCCCGCCATCGATTTGCTCTTCATGACAAGATCCTTGAGGACCTTGTTCAGCGCCGTGCCCATGTGGACGTCACCGTTGGCGAAAGGAGGCCCGTCGTGAAGGATGTAACGCGGAGCGTCCGCCGCTTTCCGCTTCGCGATGATTTTTTCGTAGAGATCGCTCTTTTCCCAACCCTCAAGCCGCGCCGGTTCGCGCTTCACGAGATCGCCCCGCATCGGGAACTCGGTATCGGGAAGATTCAGGGTCGCTTTGTAGCTCGTCGCGCCGTCTTGATCGCTCATAAATAATGCAGGGGGGAAAGGCGCGGAAAGTAGCACCCGCGAGGGAGAGGGTCAAAGGGGAAGGCGCGGGTGAAAGGTCAATCCAGCGCGGTCGGCATTCTTCCGAATGCCGCTACTTTTTGCCTCGTAGCCGCGTTGGGGACAACGCGGATGGAGAGTGGCGTGCGTAAAATAGCTGCAAGCTCCAAATATTCTTCACCCCACCACCCGATTTCGCTGTTTCTTCACGAGCGCGAAGGCAAGAAACGCGATCCCAAGTCCAATCATGAAGGTCGAGTAGAACTGGCCGCGAGTCAGACCCCCGATGTGCTCGGCGTCGGGTTCGCGGAAGTTTTCCACGAGAATGCGACCGACGGCGTAGACGAGGAAGAAGGTTCCGGTGAGCATCCCGTGATAGAGATTTTTCCACTTCAGGCGGATCACGAGCAAGATGAAAAACGGCAGGAGGCCCTCGACGACGGCTTCATAGAGCTGCGAAGGATGACGCGGCGTGAGGATTTCCCCGAGAAGGGCGCGGAAGGTTTCGTTCTCCCGTGAGGCTTCGGTAATGAGTTCGACGGCGGCAAAATGGGCGTTGTATCCGCTCGCGGTGGCCGCAGAGACGGCGTGGTCAAATTTTTCAACAAAACCGGGAATGGCCGCCTGCCCTTTTTCTGCAAGGTCCCTCAGCATCGTGGTGGGAAATGCCCAGTCGCGCCCGCCGCCGGGGGCATCAACCAAGTCATTCAGCTCGTCAGGGAATTTCATCGCCCAGGGGTGCTGCGTCACGCGACCGAAAAGCTCACCATTCACAAAATTAGCAAGACGCCCGAAGAAGACCCCGAGCGGCGCGACGACGACTAGATTATCCCCAAGGCCGAGCCAGGAAATTTTCTGATAGCGGGAGTAAAACCACGCCACGATGCACATCCCGGCGATGCCGCCATGACTCGACATGCCGCCGCCGAGAAAATCGAAAAAGCTCAGGGGATTCGCCGCAAGCTCCCCGAAGTTATAGAGCAACATGTAGCCGAGGCGCCCGCCGAGCATGGTGCCTAATAAGGCGACAATGGTGACGAAGTCGCCGACCTGCTCCTCCCTCAACTCCGACGCTCCCAGCTTCACGAACCAGCGAATCAAAAGAAACGCAAAAAAGAATCCGGCCACATAAGCCAGTCCATACCAACGAATCCCGAAAGTCTCGGTGAACTGGATCGCAAAAGGATCGAGATGGTGAACGTAGGTCGCGAGCGTGATGAACATCTTACTGACGGCTATTGAACGAGCCACAGCCCTGAAAGCAAGCCGCGATATTGTGAGATCAGAGACCGGAATCGAAAAATCTTTTCGCGACCGGACACGCTGATTACGAACCAGTCACGGCTGAAAGAATCGCCTCAAGGCCCCGAAACGTCTGCGATGGCACGGGAACTGCTCTTGTAAGTCATTGTCAGTCAAAGTAATACGATCGCTAAAATTTCGTAATACGAATCTGACAAATGTTAATCAGCAAACAGAAAACCAACTGAACCAATTATGATCACAGCAGTTTCACGCACTTGGAAAAAGTGCCTCACATTCGGTGCCATGCTCGCGGGCAGTGCACTTCTCACGGCTCCCCTTTCGGCTGAGCCGCTTAAAATCGGATACAGTGACTGGCCGGGCTGGGTTGCCTGGGAAGTCGGTATCAAGAAGGGATGGTTCGAAGAAGAGGGCGTCGAAGTCGCTTTCGAATGGTATGACTACGTCGGCTCGATGGACGCCTACGCGGCCGGCCAACTCGATGCGGTCGGAATGACCAATGGCGACGCTCTCGTCACCGGAGCCACCGGAAAGCCTTCTGTCGGCGTTCTCATCAACGACTTTTCCAACGGAAACGACATGATCGTCGCGAAGCCGGGTGTCGAGTCGCTTATGGATCTCAAAGGAATGAAGGTCGGTCTCGAAGAGGGCTTTGTTCCTCATCTTCTCCTCCTTAAGGGAATGGAAATGGCCGGCATGGAGGCTGGCGACATCACGACCGTGAACACACCGACGAACGAGACTCCGCAGGTGCTCTCCTCCGGTGCGGTGGACGCGGTCTCCGCCTGGCAGCCAAGTTCCGGGGAGGCGCTCAAGCTTGTTTCGGGATCGAAGCCAATCTTCACCTCAGCTGATGCTCCGGGAATCATCTACGACATCATGTTCGTTGATCCTGAGAGCCTTGAAAAGCGACGCGACGATTGGAAGAAAGTGATCAAGGTCTGGTATAAGATCGTTGATTTCATCAAGGACGAGGACAACCTCGACGAGACCCTTGAGATTCTCTCTTCACGAGTTTCCGTGTCCCCTGCAGAGTATGAGCCATTCCTCGCCGGCACCTACATTCTCACCGGAGAAGAAGTGAAGCCGATCTGGGAAAAAGCGGAAGGACTCGGTTCTGTCTATGGATCGACCAAGATCTCCGACGATTTCAACGTTGAGTTCGAGGCTTACGAAAAAGCACTCGATATCGACAAGTATTTTGACCCGAGCCTGACTCTCGAAGTGCTCGAGGAAATGGCCGCCGAGTAAGATATTTTTAGTTGGTTCAACATCGGGGTCGTTCATGGCCCCGGTGTTACCGACCTACCAGCGACCCGCTTACGTTGCCATGTCAGGAAAAGGAAAAGATGCACGCGAACCGTGGTTTGCGGTGCGACGGGAGCTCTCGGCGAGACGCTCTACGATCCTCACGGTGATCTCGTTCGCCCTGCCTCTCCTAATCTGGTCAGCAGTGAGTTACCTTCCCTTCCTTTGGCATCCTGATGTCCAACTTCAGCTCTCGGCCCACCGCACTGATGTTGCGACCGTCTATGTCGCCGGCGACCGCGTCAGCAAAGGTTTCTTTCCCCAGTTTCAGTCAGCGGTTCGAGAACAAAACGAAGCCCTCAAAGAGCAACTGACTTCCAGTGACCCACTCGCCGGCGCGACGGAAAGCACGATACGGCGCGCTAACAAAAAGGTGCTCCGTCATTTAGCGCCGCTCCTCAATCAGAACCGTTGGATCAATGACGATCAATACACCGACGATGAAGCGATCTACCACGCATGGGGTGAAATAGCCTCCGGTGAAAACGCTCTCAAACGTCCCCCTTTGAGCGACGAAAATATCGTGATCGTTCAGGAAAACTGGAAAGCGATGAGTGCCATCGCGCCCAACTATGATTCGGATAATTTCATCTCCGTTCCCCTTCTCAGCCTCGTCCCGCAGGGCAAGGCGTCCAATCCGGATTACCTCCCGGCACCCGATGAGGTCCTCACGACCGGGATCAAAATTTTCAACATTCCGGCGCAAGGGGATCGACCCTCCATGCTGCAACGGGTCGGTCACTCGCTTCAAATTGTCTTCGGCGGCTTTCTTCTTGCTGCTCTCGTCGGGGTCCCCATTGGAGTGGTTTGCGGGACCTACCCCTTTTTCTCGCGGCTCGTGGAGCCCTTCACCGACTTCTTCCGCTACATGCCGGCCCCGACTTTCAGCACCTTGTTAGTCGCTATTTTTCTTGCGAACGATGCGCCGAAGATCGCTCTCGTTTTCATTGGCACCTTTTTCCAACTCGTCCTCGTCGTCTCCAACACGACGCGGCGTCTCGACATGCCCCTGCTCGAAGCGGCGCAAACGCTCGGAGCGAGCCAACGGCAGCTTCTCGCCAAGGTGGTCGTCCCCGGAATTCTCCCGAGCCTCTACGACGACCTCCGCATTCTCCTCGGTTGGGCCTGGACCTGGCTCGTCATTGCTGAGCTCGTCGGGGTCAAAAGCGGCCTCACGGAGTTCATTGAAACTCAGGGCCGCTTCCGGAACTTTGACCTCGTCTTTCCGGTCATCATCCTCATCGGCCTCATCGGGTTTTTCACAGATCAGATGCTCTCTCTCATCAAGGGGCTGATCTTTCCCTACACCGAAGACGGTCCGAAAGCGGCCTCTCACCCGATTATCAAGGCCGTCCTCTTTATCCCGCGACTCATCAAGCGCCTCACCGGGAAACCACAGCCCGACCGAGCCTAACACGGAACCACTTTCTGACCATGATCCCTCCTGCAGAAACCATTGATTACCACGCGCAAGCTCCGGAAGTGAGTGAACGCTTCGCCCAGTTAAAAGAGCGCCCCGTCGTTCTCTCGGTGAATGATCTCACAAAGATCTTCCCTTCCCGAAACGGAGACGTCACCGCGCTGAAGTCGGTCGATTTTGAAGTTTATCGACGCGAGTTCATGTGTGTCATCGGACCCTCCGGTTGCGGAAAGTCCACCCTCATCCGCATCCTCGCCGGACTCGAAACTGAGACGAGCGGATCAGTCCTCCTCGATGGAAATCCTGTCGCAGGCCCCGGACCGGACCGTGGCATGGTTTTCCAATCCTACACGCTCTTTCCGTGGCTTACCGTGAAGCAAAACGTCATGTTCGGCCCCAAGATGGCCGGTCACAAAGAGGCCAGCGTAGAAGCGGATGCGAGGCAGTGGATCGACTTGGTCGGACTCTCCGATTTTGAAAATGCCTACCCGCACCAGCTCTCGGGCGGGATGAAGCAACGCGTCGCAATCGCCCGCGCCCTCGCGAACCGTCCCCGCATCCTCCTCATGGATGAGCCCTTCGGCGCTCTTGACGCGCAGACCCGGGCGCAGATGCAGAACTATCTCCTCCAGATCTGGCGAAACCTCGACATCACGATTCTCTTCATTACCCACGATCTCGATGAGGCGATTTACCTCGCTGATCGGATTCTCGTTCTGAAAGCGAATCCGGGCGAAGTCGATGAAATCCTTGAGGTCCCGGTGCCCCGACCGCGCAACCTTGACCAGTTCATCGAGCCGGAGTTTATCGCCACGAAACATCACATCAACCAGCTCATTCATCCCGAGAGTGAACGGGGCGGAGACACCCTCCCTTTCCCGCGAATGACGACTTTGGGGGACGACGTCGAGTGATCCGAACGGGCAGGAACTCATGGAAGCAGCGATCAGACTGGAAGAATTGCCGTGGCCCGAGGTCGCGAAAGTTCGTGATCATTGCGGGGGATTTCTGATCCTCCCGATCGGTGCGACTGAGCAACACGGCCCGCATTTACCGATCAGTTGCGACACGATCATTGCGGAGCAGGTCTGCACTTATGCCGCAGCGAAGACGGGGGTCCCGCTCCTCCCGTCGCTCGCTTTTACAGTTTCGTCAGGTCACACCTCGAAGTGGCCCGGCACCTTTTCGCTGCGCCATGAAACCTTCATCGCGACAATTCAGGAGATCGCGACCTGGGCCGTCGCGACGGGATGGACGAAGCTCCTCCTCGTCAACAGTCACTTTGGAAACGACGCCTCGCTGCGGGTCGCGATTGAAAAAATCCGCCTCGAATTTCTCGGGCAACTTCAGATTGGCCTGAAGAACACCTTCCAACTCTCCGACGAGATCTGGAGCTACTTCATCTCGGATGCGGATGATCTCCACGCCAACAAAGCGGAGACCGACCTCCTTCTCCACCTCACGCCTGAGCTCGTGAGGATGGATCTCGTCGAGGATGATCCTGATCGGACCGAAGGCACCGTCTTCAGCTACCCCGTCGCGCAGACGAGCCTCAACGGGATCACCGGTAAGCCATCGCTCGGCGATGCCGTGAGGGGTGAGTCACTGTTTATCGAAATGGGCGAGGCGCTGGTCGGCTTTATCGAAACGGCGAAGTCAGAAACTCCGCCACTCGACGCCTCGCACTGGAACCGCCTCCCGCCCTATCAACCCTAACACCGTTCTATTTCTGACAATGGAATCCTCCAACAAACCCGTTTTTGCTGTCCCTGAGGACTTCGCTCCCGATGGTGAGAAGTTGGCGCAACTCAAGGCTGAGCTTGAGGCGAAGGGAGTCCAGTATCTGTTCTCCAGCTACGTCGATATCCATGGCGTCCCCAAGGCGAAGATCAATCCGATCGAATGCCTTGAGGAAATGGCGGCTGGTTCAGAACTCTTCACCGTCGGGGCGCTCGAAGGCATGGGACTCGTCGGGCCGCAAATCGACGAGTGCGCCGCCGTCCCCGATCTCGACACGGTGATTGTTTGCCCCTGGGACAAACGATTCGCCTACTTTTTCGGGGACTTGTACTATCACGGCGCTCCCTACGAGAACGACAGTCGTCAGATTCTGAAACGCCAGCTCGAGCGGGCCGCCGCGATGGGACTGAAATTCAATCTCGGTGTTGAGCCGGAATTTTATGTCCTCAGAGAGAATGAGGTTTCCGGCAAATGGGAACAGCTTCCGACACATCGTTACCGTGGCGTTTGTCCCTCGTACGACATCAACCAATCATTTGGGTCGATGGATTTCCTCGAACCGTTCTCGACCTGTCTGCGAGAGCTCGACTGGGGGCTTTACTCCTTCGATCAGGAAGGCGGCCATGGCCAGTACGAGTTCGACTTTGGTTATGCCGACGCGCTCACGACGGCGGACCGTTTAACTTTTTTCCGGGTCATGGCAAAGCAAGTCGCCGAGTCGATCGGCGCAGTGGCGACCTTCATGCCGAAGCCTTTCGCTGACGATGCCCGCTCCGGATGTCACAACAACATGTCTCTCGCGAGCCTTGAGACCGGTGAAAACCTTTTCGCGCCGGAGCCCGGTTCCAACCCCTTCGCGGAAAGGCACGGCATTCCCCTTTCCAAGATAGCCTTTCATTTCGTCGGCGGAATTCTCAAGCACGCTCCGGCGATCACGGCTGTTTCCTCACCGACTTACAACAGTTATCAGGGCTTCATCGCTCAGGGGGATATGCCGGACATCAGCTGGGCGCCCGTCCTCGCAGCCTATGGACGCAACAACCGCTCCGCGATGCTCCGCCTTCCCGCGAATCGCTACTGTGTCGAAAATCGCGCGCCTGATATGTCGAACAATCCCTACCTCACCGCCGCGATGCACCTCGCAGCGGGACTAGACGGCATTGAGCAGGAGTTGGATCCGGGAGAGCCGATTAATGCGAACGCTTACAATCTCAGCCGCGCGGAACTCAAGAAGGAGGGTATTCATTTTCTCCCCGCGACCCTGAAGGAAGCCCTCGACGCTTTCGAAGACGACCCGTTCACGGAAGGCGTTCTTGGCGAGATGAGGGAGATCTTTCTCAAGCAGAAGCGTTGGGAGTGGGAGCAGTCCTTCTATCCGATCCACGAGCGACAGCTCGATCGGTTTCTCACTCACGTTTGATCTAAAGATGAAGTCAGCACCCCGCACGATCCCCGCAAACGAACTGCTCCGGCAGCTCGGGATCACGCTGTGTTGCGAGGTATTTTTAGGTTGCTGAAAAGGCACTAACCAACGGCGACTCCGCCACCTGCTAATTCAAGATCCTAAAACTACCATAATTTTTCTCTTATTTTTCTCATGAAAAACGTCACCGAATCTGACATCCGCGCGGCCTGTTTGCCCGCTCCTTCGCCCGCACAGGGCTACCGGGGAATGATCCCCAATGCACAACCGAAACTCTCCGTGACGGAGATTCTCGAAGAAATCCAGCGCATCGCCGACCTTCCGCTTTCCCAAAGCACGACGCTTCCCTCGCAAGCCTACACTAGTGAAGACTTCTTCGCCTGGGAGGTCGAGAACCTTTTCAAAAACGACTGGTATGCCGTTGCCCATGTCTCTCAGCTTCCGGAAGCGGGCGACTTCATCAACCTCGATCTTCTCGGCGAGCCGATGATCGCAGTGAAGGACAAAGAGGGACAATACCGGATTCTTTCCCGTGTCTGCCCGCACCGCGCGATGGACATCATGCCTCCCGGTTTCGGGCACGACGGACACAGCCCCGCCGAAGTGAGGGAGGGCGAAACCGGTTGCGGGAAAACACGCTTCTTTCTTTGCCCCTATCACTTCTGGACGTTCGAGCTCGATGGACAACTCAAAGCCTGTGCCGAGATGGGTGGGGCGGAAGATTTCAACCGGAACGACTGGAAGCTTCGCGAGTTTCGCTCCGAAGTTTGGAACGGCTTTCTCTTTCTCAATCTCGACGGCAAGGCTCCCCAAACCGTTGCCGAAAGGTATGCCACTCTCAACGAATCCATCGCTCCCTGGAAGACCGGGGAAATGAAGCTGATCTCGACAAACGAATGGGATTGCGCCTTCAACTGGAAGGTCCTCGGCGAAAATTTCATGGAGTCCTATCACCACGCCGGAGCGCACAGCAAAACGCTCCAGCCCATGATGCCCGCTCGTGACACCTGGACGGAAGAGGAAAAACCCTCCCACATCCGCTGTCATCTCCCGATGAAAAATGCTCTGCGCGATGAGATCAAGGCGTTGGAAGCCGAAGGGAAACGCTGGGACATTTTCCCGCCGATCGAAGGCCTCAGTGAAGACGACCGCTTCGAGTGGGGACTCGGCCTCGCCTTTCCACTTTTCACCTTCGTGACGACGCCGGATTCCTTCATTTGGTATCGGATCGAGCCGCTTGGGCCGGACCGCCTCAAGCTCCTCACGACAATCCTCGTCCCTGCCTTGACTCTGGAGCATCCCGAGTATGAGTCGATGAAAGAAAAGGGCAACCAGGCTGCGATCAATTTTCACCTCGAAGACATGGAGGTCTGCATGGCGGTCCAGCGCGGACTCTACACCTCCGGCTATCAACGGGGACGACTCAGTCACCTCGAAATGTCGATCTGGCTCATCCAGCGATTCCTCGCCGCAAGAGCACGCGGGACCTGGCCAACCCTCGACCGCCCCGCCGCTCCGGCACAACTCTAACAAACCAGTTAACTTGAGTTAGTCATAACCGTCTAAACACAAGATTATTACTAACATGAAGATTGCCGCGTCACGCTTGCGCCAAGGAGGAGCGACACTCCTGTCGCTCGCGATTCGCACCGGGCATTGCAGGCATTACTTGCCGGGCGACAAGAATATCGCCCCCCCCTTGGACTCCCTGGTCCACAAGCAACTTGACGCATATGGGCAGGATGCCCATGCCACTTTTTAAATTCTAACAAACCAATATTACAACATGACCAAGGAAGAACTGATTCAAAAGAAGGACGAGCTCAAGGCTCAGGGCGTGAAGTATTGTGTCGGCGCCTACGTCGATATACACGGCGTCCCCAAAGGAAAGTTTGTCCCCATCGATCACTTCGTGCACTTTGCGCAGGGGTCTGAGCTATACACTGGCTACGCCCTAGATGGCCTCGGGCAAAGACCGAACGACGATGAAATTGCCTCGGTCCCTGATCTTGAGCGCGGCACGATCCTTCCCTGGAATAAGGAAGTCGCCTACTACCCGGCGGACAACACCTTCAAAGGCGAACCTTATGAGATCAATACCCGCGTCGCCTTGAAGAAGGTCCTCGGCAAAGCCGCCGAAATGGGCTACGGCCTGAACCTCGGGATCGAATGCGAAGTCTTCGTCGTCAAATATACCGATGAAGGAAAGTTAGAAATCCCCAACGACGACGACAATCTCGAAAAGGCCTGCTATGACGTGAAGCGTTTCATGGATCGCTACGAGTGGATCGACAAAATCTCCACCGTCATCAACGACCTCGGATGGGATCTCTACTCGCTCGACCACGAAGACGCGAATTCGCAGTTCGAGTTCGACTTCAAATACGCCGACGCCCTCACAATGTGTGACCGCTTCATTTTCTTCCGCATGATGGCGAAACACTATGCTGCAGAAGAAGGGCTTCTCGCCACCTTCATGCCAAAGCCCTTTGCGGACAAGACCGGTTCAGGCGCGCACTTCAACATGTCGCTCTACGATCCCGAGACCGGGAAGAATCTCTTCGAATGCGATCCTGCCGATGATCCGCGAGGACTTGGACTCACCGAGTTGGGCTACCAATTTTTGGGAGGTGTCCTCAAACACGGCCCCGCGATTTGCGCCGCCTTTGCGCCGACCGTGAACAGTTACAAACGCCTTGTCCGCAAGGGCCTCATGTCCTACTACAGTTGGGCACCGGTCTTCAACAGCTACGGGAAAAACAACCGCACCAACGCCCTCCGCGTCCCCATGGGCGGCGGTCGCGTCGAGGCGCGCAATGCCGATGCAGCCTGCAATCCCTACCTCGCGGCGACACTCGTTCTCGCGGCAGGACTCGAAGGCATTCGCGAAGGCATTGATCCGGGCGCGGCTCAGGAGGAGAACCTCTATGAATACTCGTCGCAGCAACTCACCGACGCCGGGATCCAGGAACTTCCCCGCGATCTCAACGAAGCCGTCAACGAGTTCGCAAGCGACCCCTTCATTGAGCAAGTGTTAGGCAAGGAACTCAAAGACGAATTCATCACCTACAAGTCCGAAGAATGGCGTCAATACCACCAGACGGTTTCCCAGTGGGAAATTGATCGGTATGCGCGGCTTTTTTGATCATTTACGACAGGTGACACACCTTTGCTCCTGACTCGTGATACGGAAAGGCTCAGATCGTTAGAAAACAAAGACTGATGGCATGGCTCATGCATCTAAAAATGAAGATTCACAGAGGTCTGTGAAGACGGTCATGTCATTAGTCACTACAGCCGAGCCGCCCGTTACCTTAAGTCCGGAGAAACCGGGATCAGGGTTCTCGTTCTTTGCTCTCTTCGAGTTCAAGAAGCCGATCGGAAAAACGCTTCAGGTTTTCCTCGCGATTGCGGCCTGGGTTGGGTTCCTCTTAGGCTGGCATCTCCTCGCGGCGGCTTCTTTTACCCCTGAGGCACTCTTCCCCGGTCCGGTGAAAGTGGCGACGGCGCTGTATGATCTCTTTGCGACACAGGCTTTCGGGATCGATGTCCTCATGAGTGTGAAGCGGATTGTGATCAGCTTCATGATTGCGCTATCGATCGCCCTGCCTCTCGGGATGCTCATGGGCACCTTTCCTGTAGCAGAAGGGTTTCTGAATCCCCTTGTCTCACCCTTCCGCTATCTGCCTGCTCCCTCATTTGTTCCCCTGCTTCTCATGTGGCTCGGAACGGGTGATGGGCAAAAGATCGCGCTTCTCGTTCTTGGGGTCGTCTGGTTTCTCGTCACGCTTTTCATGGATAATACCAAGGCGGTCCGCACCGAGATTGTCGAGTGCTCGCGAACCCTCGGGGCGAAACGCGGGAACGTCCTCTGGCGGGTCATTCTTCCCTCGGCCCTGCCGAGTTATCTCGACACCGCGCGGCAAATGCTTGCCGTCAGTTGGACCTATCTCGTCATCGCCGAGATCGTCGCGGCGACGGACGGGATCGGCGCCATGATGATGCGCGCGAAGCGTTTTGTCAGGGTCGAAGACATCCTTGCGGGCATTCTTGTGATCGGTCTCCTCGGCCTTCTTTTCGATCTTATCTTCCGGCTCATTCACCGCCTCTGCTTTCGCTATCTCTGTCGAGACTAATCCAACGAACAAAACGAAAACGAAAATGAAAATGAAACACTACCTCATGCGCGCCGGAGCTTTTCTGTCCCTGGCAGCTTTCTTCACCCTGACTTCCTGCTCAGGTGACCCCGCCCCGCCGGAAGAACCTGTCGCGGAAGAAGCGGCAGCGGAACCGGCCCCTGAACCGGAGGACCCGGCGGAACCTGCACCCGCTCCCGAAACTCCGGCTGAGCCAGCTCCTGCACCTGCCCCGGCGGAACCAAAACCCGCTGCCGAAGCAAAGCCGGCGATGGAGCCGACCACGGTGAAAGTCTCACTCTTCTCATGGCCCGGCTATGGTTTCTGGTTCATCGCCAAAGAGAAAAACCTCGTCCCTGAAATCGATCTCGATATTCAGATTATCGAAGATCCCTATGAGAGCTTCGGCCTCATGGCAGCCGGCCAACTCGACGTCACCTCCTCCACCGTCGAGTATGGACCGATCGCCGCTGAAGAAGATGTCCCCGTTCAAATGGTAGCCTACACCAATCCTTCTTACGGAACGGACAAGATCATCCTCGCTCCCGGAATCGAGTCAGCTCAGGACCTCATCGGGAAAGAGGTCGCCGTTCTCGAAGGTGGCCTCACTCAGATTTACATGGGCATTTGGCTCGAAGAAAATGGAGTCGCTTTTGACCAGGTCAAATACACGAACCTGATCATGGATGACGCCGTCGCCGCGATGGTCAGCGGCAAAGTCGCCGCCGGTGAGTTCTGGGAGCCATTCGGCAGCAATGTCCTCAAAGCATTGCCCGGCGCCACTGTCGCCGCGACCTCAAAGGATCCCTACTTCAAGGAAACTGCGCTTCTTGCCGACGGAATGTACATGAGCAAATCATTTATGGAGAAGAAGAAGATCGCCGCCCTCACTGTGAAAGCCTACTTCGAAGCGGTTAAGTTCTGGGAGGAGAATCCAGCGGAAGGCAACGCAATCATTGCGAAGGGACTGCAGTTCCCGATCGAGGATGTCGAGCTTGTCATCGGTGCTGACGGCAGCTCCGAAGATGGCGGCATCTATCCCTTCAACTTCCTCGACGCCGCTCAGTTCTACGGCCTCATGGAAGGCACGCCGCCTTTCGGTGAAAACGGTCACATCGCGGCGCATTGGAAAATGACCAACGATTGGTGGATCAAATTTGGGATGGTCAAAGAGAGCCATCCCATGGAATCCGGAATCGCGGTCGGGCCGATGACGTCACTCATCGAAAGTGGATACGGTAAATAATCCTAACACACATTGAATCATGTCAGTCGCCGCCTCCATCGCCACCGCTTTTCTTCTCGAAATCGGCCAAACCGACGATGCGTCGCCTGATCCTTTTAACTTTGTCGAACTTCCCACAGGAACTTTCCTGATGGGAGGTTCTGACGAAGACCGCTACGTCAGCGCCGTCGAATTGCCGCGGCGTGAGGTAACGATCTCACAGCGTATCGCGATGGGACGCTCTCCCGTGACCCAATGCCAATGGGCTCGCTTCAAGAAATTCATCGTCCCCGGATCGAACGGATCCTGCCTTCCTATTTCAGGGGTGACCTGGGAGGAGGCCGTGGCCTACTCCGCATGGCTCAGCACACAAACAGGGAGAATCTGCCGACTCCCCACCGAAGCCGAGTGGGAGTATGCCGCTCGCGCCGGAAACGATGCGCTTTTTCCCTCCGGCCGGAATCGTCTCTCACTCAACGAAGCGAACTATCTTTACGATGAAATGGGAGATCCCGTCGGTCGCGGTTACATGACACCGATCGGCTCCTACCCGCCAAACCCTTTTGGTCTCTTCGACATGAGCGGAAACATCAGCGAATGGACCACCAGCCCGTGGACGCGGAGTCCCGGTGAGATTTCCGACACCCCCGGAACCCGCTTCGTCATTAAAGGCGGTTCCTGGGATCAACTCCCACGCACGATGCGTTGTTCCTCCCGCGACTGGGCTCGCGCCAGCGAGAGCCACGACAACCTCGGGTTCCGACTCGTCGTAGAACTTGACTAGCACCCTTCGATGAAAATCTCTCTCTTCAAAACCTTCTGGGGACACGAAGGCAGCTACGCCGACGCCGCGCGGCTTTGTGCCGAGGCTGACTTTCAGGGTTTTGAATCTCCTTTCCCTACCGACCCTGCTGAGCAGGAATCTTTTCTCCAAATTCTCGCGGAGAACGACCTCCTCTATATTGCGGAGATTTCCACCGCGACCGTCCCCGGCTTTTACGTACCCTCGCCCGGAAAGTCAGTCGATGAACACCTCGCTTCGCTCCGCGAAGGAATCGAAAACGCCCTTCCTGCGAAGCCGCTCTTCATCAACACGATGTGCGGCAGCGATGCGTGGAGTCCCTCGGAAGCCATCGAATTTTACGGAGCGATTCCGGCGCTTGAAAAAGAATACGGCATTTCCATCTCCGCCGAGACCCACCGGGGCCGTTACATCAACAGCGCCTGGGCGACGCGCGATGTCCTCACCGAAGTGCCTGACCTCAAGATCACCTGCGACTTCAGCCATTTTGTTGTCGTCGCGGAACGGCTCGTCCTCGATGAGGAGCCGGAGATCCTCGATCTCTGCGCCAGGCACGCTTTCCATCTCCAAACCCGCGTCGGCTACAATCAGGGGCCTCAGGTTCCTGATCCACGCGCTCCGGAACATGCCGGTGACCTCGCCGCTCATGAGGGGTGGTGGTATAAAGTCTGGGAATCTCAATTCGCAAGAGGCGTCGAGCATTTCACGATTACCCCCGAGTTCGGTCCCGACGGCTACCTCCACTGTGAGCCTTTCACCCAAAAGCCGGTCGGCGATCTCTGGGACATCAACACCTGGATCGCTCACAAGCAGCGCGACCGGCTTCAAACTCTCCTTTCAACCTAACCTCCCTAACAAAACACCATGACGACAGCATCTCCACCCATGCCGGCTCCCTCGACGACCGACGAGAACTATTCCTTTCCCGCTAACGGAAGAAGCACCGCTGACTTCAAAGCGATCTGTGACAGCATTGTCGAATCCGCCGCGCTTCCACGCGAGAAGTCGCAGTCTCTTCCCTCCGGCGCCTATGTCTCGCCCGACTTCCTCGATTTTGAAGTGAATGAAATTTTCCGCAAAGAATGGATCTCCATCGCCCACATTTCCCAGATCCCGAAATCGGGCGACTACCTACGTGTCGATCTGTGCGGCGAGCCGATGCTCGTGACGCGCGGCAAAGACGAGCAGGTCCGCGTCCTCTCACGCGTCTGCCGCCACCGTGGCATGGACGTCATGCCAAGTGGCAAAACTCCCGAGAGCGGAAACCAACGTGTCGTCCTTTGTCCTTATCACCTCTGGAGTTACGACCTCACCGGCAAGCTCGTCGGCGTGCCCGAAATGCAGGAGGCCGAAGACTTTGATCGCAGCGAAGTCTGCCTCCACGAATATCGCAGCGAAATCTGGGAGGGATTTATTTTTGCGACTCTGAACGATGACCTCCCCCCTGTCGCCGAAAAGCTTGGCGGGCTGAAAGAGAAATTCATCAATAAGTGGAACTGGTCCGAAGCCGAACTCGTCTGGTCGCAGACCTGGGAGTGCGATTTCAATTGGAAGATTCTTTTAGAGAATTTCATGGAAGCCTATCATCACCTCGGTGCCCACCGTGAAACACTCGAGCCGTTTCTCCCCGCGAAAGGATGCTGGACTGAACCCTACGACAAAAATTTCTCGGTCATGCACCTGCCGCTCCGCGCCGACATGAAAGAGGAGATCCTTAAAACCGGTGACGCCGGGACGACGATGAATCCTTTTCCCGGTCTCGAAGTCGAGGACTACACTGAGTGGTGGGTCTACCTCGGCTTTCCAAACTTCCTCATCTTCAACGCGCCGGACCGCACCTACTGGTATCGACTCCTGCCGACCAGTCCGGAGACCTGCACCTTGCTCACAACGATGATCATTCATCCTTCGAATAAAGAGCGCGAGGACTACAACGAGCTTTTTGCGAGCGAGGTCGAAGCCGCGATCAAATTCCACATGGAGGACATGGAGGTCTGCGGCGCGACCCAGATGGGAATGCGATCCGCTGCCTACCAGCCGGGAAGACTGAGCCACCTCGAAGAGCCGATCTGGCATTTCCAGCAATACCTCACCTCCGTGATCGAGCGTTCTCGCGGATGAGCTTTTTCTCCCTCGAGGGAAAGGTCGCCATCGTCACCGGGGGAAGCTCCGGGATTGGCGAAGCGATCGTGTCCCGCTTCATCGAGGCGGGCGCGACCGTTGTCATCGCTGACCGGAAAGCGCCGGCTTCGGCGTCTGTCGAGTTCATCGCAACCGATGTTGCGGTGGAATCTCAGCTCGCAGCGCTCGTTGATTCTGTCATCGCGAAGCACGGGAAGCTCGACATCATGGTCAACAACGCCGGGATCCAACCTCTTGGCGTGAGCTTTCAGGACCTCACTCCGGCGCTCCTGGAGCGAACTCTCGCAGTCAATGTTCACGGCGTCGCCTTCGGGATTAAGCACGCCGCCCGCGTCATGAAGTCCGGTGGACGCATTCTGAACACCGCCTCGTTTGTGGGCACGTTAGGGATTCCGGCAGGAACCGCCTATGCAACCTCCAAGGCGGCAGTCGCGCACCTCACCAAATGCGGCGCTCTCGAACTGGCGCCCCGGGGAATCACCGTGAACGCCGTCGCCCCCGGCACGATTGAGACCCCGGCAGTTCTCGAAATCGAAAACAATCCAGAGATCCCTTTCGCCGAATCAAGAACTCCCCTCGGCCGTCTCGGCACGCCGCATGAGATCGCAGCCGCCTTTCACTTTCTGGCTTCCGATGATGCGTCCTACATCACGGGTGCGATCATTCCTGTCGACGGAGGAATTACCGCCGGATGGGAGCGCTATGATCTGACAACCCCGCCGGAGGTCAATGCTGCCGGAGAATGGGAGGATACGCCTCTTTGAACCCCTAATCTTTGAGAATGATCAAAAGGACAAACTCCCGTTTCATGCTTGCGCCAAGGAGGAGCGACACTCCTGTCGCTCGCGATTCGCTCCGCGCATTGCGGACGGGGCTTGCCGGGCGACAAGAGTGTCGCCCCTCCTTGGATTTTTGACGAAAATGCCCGCGACTCCCTATCTCCCCCCGCCGCGACACCTTTGGCCTCACGGCAAAAAGTGCGCCGTCATGATTTGTTTCGATGTCGATGGAGAAACGACCGCGCTCTCCGAGGACCCGGCGCTTGCCTCGCGTCTCACGACGATGTCGCAGTGCGAGTATGGACCGACCGTCGCGGTCCCGCGTCTCCTCGGTCTCATGAAACACCTTGAGCTGCCGGCCACTTTTTTCATTCCAAGCTATATCGTCGAGCATCATCCCAAGATGACGACCGCGATTCTAAACGACGGCCACGAAATCGGCGCTCACGGCCATCTCCATGAAAAACTCGCGGAACTCTCCCCGCCCGAGGAGAAAGAGATTCTCCTCAAGAGCCTCGGCATCCTCGAGTCCGTTACCGGGAAGCGTCCCCTCGGGTTTCGCGCTCCCTGGTTTGAAATCAACCCCGGCACGACCGACCTCCTTACACGCGAAGGATTTCTCTACAACGCCAGCATGATGGGAGACGACGTGCCCTTTGTTCACGCGAATGGCCTCGTCGAAATCCCCGGACAGTGGCTGCTCGAAGACTGGGAGCAGTTCGCCTTCAACGCTGACCCCGCCTGGGGTTTTATCCCCGAGGATTGCGAAAAAGTTTACCGCCTCTGGTGGGATGAGTTCACCGCGATGCGCGACTACGGCTGCTGCTTCGTCCTGACACTACACCCGTGGCTCAGCGGTCGTCCGTCGCGAGTAAAACTTCTCGAACGCCTCTTCAATGACATCATTGAAACCGGTGACGCCTGGATCGCGACCGGTTCCGAAATCGCCGCTTGGGTGAAGGAAGACCCAACTCGTCGTCTCGAAACAGACTTTGACGCATGAAAGTTTCACTCACGGAAATGGTAGTCCTCCAAGGCGGGCGAACCTGGATTGGTTCCTCCCGAAACGACAAGTTCTCGAATACAGGCGAGCCGCCCGGTGGATGGTTCGAAGTCGAGGGTCCCTTCGAAATGGGGAAATTTCCCGTCACCGTCGCCGAATGGCAGTCCTTTGAACCGGGTCGGTTTGAAGGAGTCGATGGCGAGCTCCCTGCCCACGGAATCAGCTGGGGTGATGCGATGGTTTTCATCAAATGGCTGAGGAATGACACGGGAGACGAGGGCTGGGATCTCCCCACCGCACGCGAATGGGAGCACGCGGCGCGGGCGGGATCTGACACCGTCTTCCCGAAAGGCGACACCCTGAGTCCAAGGGAGGCAAATTTCCTCTTCGACGAATCGATCCATCGAGTGGGACCCGGCGGCATGACAAAGGTGGGAGCCTATCCGCCCAATGCCTTCGGCCTCCATGACCTTCTCGGAAATGTCTGCGAGTGGACCAGCGAAATTGGAGAGCGAGCGCATTGCCACCAGATTCGAGGAGGTGCCTGGGACTATCTTCCAAGACTACTGCGTTGCTCCTGGAGCGATGAAATCCCCGACACAAGCGAGCGGGACAACGTCGGATTTCGCGTGGTTCGCAGGCCCGGTATGACGTCGAAACACGATTAGTAATACTAATTGATCGAAAAGTATTACCTATTGGCCCGCCTTGTGCTCTTCTAGCGGAGAAAAGGAGGTTGTCTTGGAAAAAGGTGTTAAACGAATCAGTATTTCTCTGCCCAACGGGGTCTACAACGAGTTGGATAATCTCGTGAAGGCCCGTGGTTTCACGAACCGTTCACAGGCCGTCGCGGAGATGATTAACGCGAGTTTGATCGAGCACTACAAGCAGCGCGGAACCGAAATGATGGCGGGGACGATCATCCTGTTCTACGACGAGTCGAAATCGGGGCTCCTTCCCCAGCTCGCCGCGATTGAGCGCGAATACATTGACGAAGTGATCAGCTCGCAGCACATCCTCCTCGAAAAAGATCACACCATGGAGGTCATCCTCGTGCAGGGTCCGGCGAGACGTCTCAAAATGATCGCCGACAAGCTCATCACCTGTAAGGGCGTGAAGTCGGGACGCCTTGTCATGATGTCACTCCTCATTCCACCGATTCATCCGTTCCCGGGAGAGTGAGCGGTGTTCAGTAATCAGTAAAACTCGCGGGCGCCAGCCTGCCACTCCGAAGACCTTCCCGCGTTTTACCTTTCACTTCCCTGCTCCCCCGATGACCGATCCAAAAATCATCTACGAAAAAGTTCTCCCCGGCGGCGGGATGTGGTCGCAGACGATTCGTCGCGGTAAGGTGCTCCGCCTCACTGATCTCGAAGGCGGAGCCAATGTCAGCACGCTTCTTTACAACGCGGACGAGCCGATCGAGCGCTACAACATGCCGGACACGTTGAAAGGTCAGCATACTTTTCAGCTCACGGAAGGTCACTGCCTTCACTCTGACATGGGCCGAATCTTTTGCTCGATCATCAAGGACACCGCCGGTTGGCATGACAGCGTGTGTGGATGCACCGACGCAAAGCTGGTCCGCGAAAAATACGGGGAGCACAATTACCAAACAGCGCGAAATGATTTCTACCGGAACGCGCGTGAGAATTTTCTGATCGAGTTAGGGAAACACGGATTGGGGAAAAAAGACATCGTTCCAAATCTAAACCTCTTCTCCAAAGTCGTTTCCGACGAAGTTGGAAAGCTCGGCTACGTCGAAGGAGCGTCCGCCGCTGGATCAGTCATCGAGCTTCGCTTTGAAATGGACACCCTTGTTGTCCTCACGACCTGCCAACACCCGCTCGACCCCAACCCGAACTACGCGCCGAAACCAATGAAGCTCGAAGTCTTCGCCGCCGACCCCGTCGCCGCAGACGATCCCTGCCGGATCTCGCGACCGGAAAACGAACGCGCTTTTACGAACACGGAGGATTACTACGCCCTGAGCACGTAGCATGGGCATCCTGCCCATGATCTTGTCCTATGCGATCTACCACCCCTAACGAAAGAATCCACCCTCAGCGTAAAACTCCCCCTGAAAAAACATCGGCAGGATGCCGATGCTACGCCATGACTGAATCCACCCATTCCCCCGAAGACGCAGCCTACCGCGAAGTCATCCTCGCCGGTGATCATTGGATGCGGCGCATCGACAAAGGCCAAACTTTTCGCATTCTCGATCTTGAGGGCAATCAGGCCGCCGACACGCTTTTCTACAACGCAAACGACCCGACCGATCGCTACGCCGCCGATGTCACGATCCGCACCCAGGCCGCGCTTTATCTCACCGCCGGAACGACCCTGATGTCGACCGAAGGCAATCCGCTTCTCACGATCACTGCCGACACCTGCGGTCGCCACGACACCGTCGGCGGGGCCTGCTCCCGCGAATCGAACACGATGCGCTACTCGCTCGACAAAGAAGCCATGCACGCCTGCCGTGACTCTTTTCTCTGCGGGGTCATTGACTGGGGCGAGGGCCTCGGAAAGCGGGACATCACGAACAACATCAACTTTTTCATGAATGTTCCCGTCACTCCTGACGGCAAGCTCACCTTTGCGGACGGCATTTCCGCCCCCGGACGCTATGTCGAGATGGTCGCGGAGATGGATGTGATCGCCCTTATTTCCAACTGCCCGCAGCTCAATAATCCCTGCAACGCTTACAATCCCACGCCCGTCGAAGTTCTTATCTGGGACTGAGTTTCACGCATCATGCTTTCCAAAGTTCTTATCGCCAACCGCGGAGAAATCGCCTGTCGGATCATTCGCACCCTCAAGGATCTCGGGATCGGTTCAGTCGCCGTTTATTCCGAAGCCGATCGCGACGCCCCCCATGTCACCGAAGCAGACGAAGCGTTTCTTCTCGGACCGGCGCCGGTTTCGGAGTCCTACCTCAAGACAGAACGCCTCCTCGAAATCGCCGCCGCGACAGGATGCGATGGCCTTCATCCCGGCTACGGCTTGCTTTCTGAAAACGCCAATTTCGCGGAATCCTGTGAAGCCGCCGGGGTCGCCTGGATCGGACCGACAGGAGAACAGATTCGTCAGTTCGGCCTCAAACACACCGCGAGACAGATCGCCAAGGACAGCGGCGTTCCCCTCCTTGAAGGGACCGCCCTTCTCACCTCAGTCGAGGAAGCAGTCGCCGCCGCGGAAGCGATCGGCTACCCCGTCATGCTCAAGAGCACCGCAGGCGGAGGCGGGATCGGAATGGAGATTTGTCAGGACTCAAGAGGGTTAGGTGAGGCGTTCAACAGGGTTACCCGCATGAGTCAGGCGAACTTTGGCGACAGCGGCGTCTTTCTCGAAAAATACATCAAGCGCGCGCGCCACGTCGAAGTGCAACTTTTTGGCGACGGTCAGGGTCATGTCGTGTCCTTAGGAACCCGGGACTGCTCAGCCCAGCGCCGCCATCAAAAGATCATCGAGGAGACACCAGCCCCCGGCTTCACCCGTGAAGAGGCACCCGAACTCTTTGAGGGCGCTGCGAAAATGGCCGCTGCGCTCAACTACCGCAGCGCCGGAACCGCCGAGTTTCTCGTCGATGCCGAGACCGGCGACTACTACTTTCTCGAAATCAACACCCGCCTCCAGGTCGAGCACGGGATCACCGAATCGGTCACCGGCGTCGATCTCGTCGAGTGGATGGTGAAACTCGCGGGCGGCGATGAAATCGACTACAGTTTTGCCGAGTCGGGCTACTCCATCGAGGTCCGCCTCTGCGCCGAAGATCCTGCCAAAGATTTCCAACCTTCCTCCGGCCTTCTCACCGAAGTGATCTTTCCGGACGAGGCGAGGGTCGATCATTGGATCTCCGGCGGCAGTGTGATTTCAGCGCACTACGATTCATTGATCGGCAAGATCATGGTGACCGCGCCGACGCGAGGGGAAGCGGTCGCCGCGATGTCCGCTGCTCTCGCGAAGACAAACATCGCGGGGATCGAGACCAATCTCGAGTATCTACGCGAGATCATCAAGGGCGACACTTTTGCCAAGCCCGGCGCGATGAGCACAAGCGTCCTCGCTGACTTTGCCTACACGCCTTCAACGATCGATGTCCTCGCTTCCGGCACGCAAACGACAGTGCAGGATTTCCCCGGTCGCATCGGCTACTGGGAGGTTGGGATTCCGCCTTCCGGTCCGATGGATTCTCTTTCCTTCCGCATTGCGAATCGCCTCGTCGGGAATAATGAAGGAACCGCCGGCCTCGAAATCACCGTCTCGGGGCCAACTTTGAAATTCAATCGCGCGACCGAAATCGCTCTCGTCGGGGCGGCACTCCCTACGACCCTCGACGGAGAACCAATCCCCTTCGGCCAACCCATTCCGATCAGCAAAGGCTCCGTATTGAAGATCGGGACGAGCGGAAAAGAGCCTGGCGTTCGGGCTTACCTCGCCGTGAAAGGCGGGCTCGATGTCCCGGATTATCTCGGCAGTAAATCGACCTTTACCCTCGGTCAATTCGGTGGGCACGGTGGCCGCGCTCTGCGGGTCGGCGATGTCCTACGCCTCGACGAGGCCCCCGCCAGTGATTCCCTCCCCGCTCCCGAAGGCCTCATCCCGACCTACTCGACCCACTGGGATATTTCAGTGATTTACGGCCCCCACGGTTGCCCGGAATTTTTCACTCCCGAAGATATCGAAATGGTCTTCACGACGGATTGGAAGGTTCATTACAACTCCGCCCGCACCGGGGTGCGGCTGATCGGTCCGAAACCAACCTGGGCGCGGGAAGACGGCGGCGAGGCCGGGCTTCACCCCTCGAACATTCATGACAATGCCTACGCAGTCGGCTCGATTGATTTCACCGGAGACATGCCCGTGATCCTCGGTCCCGACGGTCCGAGCCTTGGTGGGTTTGTCTGCCCCGCGACGATCATCGAAGCGGATCTCTGGAAAATGGGTCAAGTCGATCCCGGCGACACGATCCGCTTTCATCCTGTGTCTGATGAAGAGGCGAGACTCCTGCGTGATGCGCAGGACTTATCCGTCGCGAAGTTGATTGCTCCCAGCGATCTGAAACCCACCGAAATTCTGCCGATTCCAACCCAAACGGCAGTAATTGAATCACTCCCCGGAGTCACGATTCGCCCCAGCGGCGAGAGCCATCTCCTCATCGAATATGGCGAGATGAAACTCGACCTCAACCTCCGCTTCAAAGCGCATGTGGTTTATCAATGGTTCAAAGAGCAGGAACTGGAGGGTATTCTCGATCTCACTCCAGGGATTCGATCACTCCAGATTCACTTCAACAGCCGCCGCCTTTCTCAGCGGGAAGTGATCGAGTTGGTCCGCCAATCGGAGGCCGCGATCACCGATCTGGAGTCCGTCGAAGTTCCGGCGCGGGTCGTGCATCTCCCTCTTTCGTGGGACGACCCGAGCACGCAGGAGGCGATTCAGAAGTACATGCAATCGGTCAATCCTGATGCGCCCTGGTGCCCGAGTAACATCGAGTTTATCCGCCGCGTCAACGGATTGGAATCCATCGACGCGGTGAAGGAAATCGTCTACTCCGCCGCCTACTGCGTCATGGGTCTCGGCGATGTCTACCTCGGTGCTCCCGTCGCGACGCCGCTCGATCCGAGGCATCGACTTGTGACGACGAAATACAATCCGGCGAGAACGTGGACCCCGGAAAATGCGGTCGGCATCGGCGGAGCCTATCTCTGCATCTACGGCATGGAGGGTCCCGGCGGCTATCAGTTCGTGGGACGCACCGTGCAGATGTGGAACAAGTTTCACGTCACTGAGTCCTTCACCGAGGAGGAGCCCTGGCTGTTGCGCTTCTTTGATCAGATCCGATTCTACGAAGTGTCTAGCGAGGAACTCCAGCAACTCCGCTCCGACTTTCTGATCGGGCGATGGAATCCGAAAATCGAAGAAACGAGCTTTTCGCTACGGGACTACAACCAGTTTCTCGAGAGCGAATCCGAGTCGATCTCCAGTTTCCAGGCGACTCAGCAAAACTCGTTCCGAGAAGAACGGCAACGATGGGAAGACGCTGGCGTCTTCAGGAAGCTCGTCGAAACCGCCGAAGAAGTTGCGGCCCCACCGGAGAGCGAACTTCCCGAAGGTTGCGAGCCAGTCGAGGCCGCCGTCGCCGGAAGCGTCTGGAAAGTAATCGTGAAACCCGGTGATGTCGTCGCGGCTGACGATCCTGTCCTCATTCTCGAAGCAATGAAGATGGAGATCACCATTCCCTCGCCCGCAGCCGGAATCGTGGAATTCATCTTTGCCGCTGAAGGCGACCCCGTTCAGCCTGGACAACTTCTCATCGCCCTCAAACCATCCTGACATGTCACTAGATCTTTCTATCTCCGCGCTCCATTGCCAGTATTCGAGCGGCGAACTCACACCGGCGCAGCTCGTCGAGACACTGAAGGCGGCGATCAACCACTCCGATCCGCTCATCTGGATCTCCCTGACCTCTGAAGCGCGCATGGCCTCGATCCTCGCTGCGCTCGAGGGCGAGTCTCCAAAGACAAAACCGCTCTTCGGAATTCCTTTTGCGATCAAAGACAATATCGACCTGGCGGGCAATCCGACAACGGCGGCCTGCCCCGACTATGCCTTTGATCCTGGCAAAGATGCTACCGTCGTCGCGCTCCTCATTGAAGCCGGCGCTATCCCGATGGGGAAAACGAACCTCGATCAATTCGCGACCGGTCTCGTTGGAGTGCGCTCGCCCTATGGATTCCCAAAGAACCCCTTCAATGAAGACTTCATTCCCGGCGGCTCCTCCTCCGGCTCCGCCGTCGCCGTGGCACGAGATCTCGTCACCTTTTCTCTGGGAACGGACACGGCAGGGTCGGGTCGAATCCCCGCCGGCCTCAATGAACTGATCGGACTCAAGCCAACCTTCGGAAGTCTCTCCTGCACCGGCGTCGTCCCCGCCTGTCGCTCCCTCGACTGTGTCTCCATCTTCACGAAGAAACCAGAGGACGCCGCGACCGTTTTCTCCGTCGCGGCCCGGCCGGATCCCGATGACGCCTACTCCCGCGCCCCCGGCCAAACGAACTGGTTTCCAGCGGATCAGTTCACCTTCGGCGTCCCGCAACCTGAACAGCTCCAGTTTTTCAGCGACGCCGAAGCGGAACAGCTTTTCGCCGAAGCCGTCGCGAAACTGGAATCCATCGGCGGCACAAAGGTGACGATCGATTTCAGCGCTTTCCTCGAAGCGGCGTTGCTCCTCTACGAAGGCCCCTGGGTTTCCGAACGCTTCGCCGCGATCGAAGACTTCATCACCGCACAGCCGGACTCTCTGCATCCGGTGACCCGCAAGATCATCAGTGGAGGCGCAACTCCGCGAGCCATCGATGGCTTTCGCGCCCAGTATCGTCTCAAGGAATTAAAGCACCGCGCCGATCTCGTGATGGACTCCGTCGATCTCATCGTGACCCCGACCGCAGGCACCGCCTACACCGCTGCGGAAGTCGAAGCCGACCCCGTCCAGCTCAATTCAAACCTCGGCTACTACACTAATTTCATGAACCTCCTCGATCTCAGCGCCTGCGCGATCCCATCGGGGAGGCTTGCGTCGAAGGGCATACCCTGGGGAATCACCCTCGTTGCTTCCGCCCTTTCGGATCAGGCACTTCTCAATCTCGCGAGCCGCTTTGGTGGAACTACCTCGACCGAAACAAACATCCCCCATGATTGGATCGAGGTCGTCGTCTGCGGGGCACACATGCGAAGCCTTCCCCTAAATCACCAGCTCACAGATCGCGGTGCCTACTTTCTCCGCGAGGATGAAACCGCTCCCGACTACCAACTCCTCGCCCTCCCCGCTGAGCACGGCCTCCCTCCTCGTCCCGGCCTCATCCGAAAAGGAGCAGGTGAAGGTGTCGCCATCGCCGTCGAAAGCTGGGCGATTCCCGCTGATCAATTCGGCTCCTTCGTCGCCGCAATTCCAGGTCCGCTCGGGTTCGGAAAACTAACGCTCGCCAACGGAAAGATCGTCACCGGCTTCATCTGCGAATCAGCGGTTCCCGAGGGCTCCTCCGACATCAGCCATCTCGGCGGATGGCGGCCATTTCTCGCTTCGAATCCCAGCTGATCAATCAGGGAAATGAAAAGGGCCCCGGCACAAACTGTGACTTTTTCCCGAAATTTGCTGAATCGAAAATTCAACGCTCCGACATCGGAGGCACCGGCTGATCTGTCGTCGGACCAGTGTAATAGGTCAGCGGACGATAAAGGCGGTTGTCTTCGAGCTGCTCGAGCACTTGCGCAGTCCACCCGGCGGCGCGGGAAATCGCAAAGATCGGGGTGAAAAGATCGGTCGGGATATCGAGTGAGTAATAAACGGTCGCCGAGTAAAAATCGACGTTGGCGTTGAGGCCTTTCCGCTCTTTCATGATCTCAGCGATTCGCTCGGACATCTTGATCCACTTGGTCTCGCCCAGCTCTTCGGTGAGCTTGATCGCCATCTTGCGGAGGTGCGGAGCACGGGGATCAAGGACGCGGTAGACGCGGTGCCCGATTCCCATGATCTTCTTCTTGTTCGCGAGACAATCTTCGACGTAGGCATCGACCTTATCGAGGCTGCCGATTTCCTGAAGCATGTGGATGACACCTTCGTTGGCACCACCATGAAGCGGGCCTTTGAGCGTTCCGATCGCCGAAGTGATCGCGGAATACATGTCAGAGAGCGTCGCGACCGTGACGCGCGAACTAAAAGTCGAAGCATTCATGCCGTGATCAGCGTGAATGATGTAGGCGACGTCAAGAGTCTTGGTCGCTTCAGCGCTCGGCTCCTCGCCACTGATAAGATAAAGAAAGTGAGCCGCTTCCGAAAGGTCTTCGCGAACGGGAGGTAGGTCGAGTCCCTGACGGGCTCGGTGATAGTAGGCCACGATCAAAGGCATCTGCGCGCAAATCGCAATGGCCCGCTCTTCGTTGAGTTCGTAGTTTTGGTCGTCGCCGCGATTGTCATACATCCCCAACATGCTGACCCCGGTGCGCAGCACTTCCATAGGGAGCGCGTCTTTGGGTGCTGCAAGAATAAAATCAATAATACCCTGCGGAAGATGGCGTTCAGAGCGAAGCTTTTTCGTAAAGACGTCGAGCTCGGCTTCGGTCGGAAGTTTGCGACGATGAAGGAGGTAAGTGACTTCTTCAAAAGTGCAGTTCTCAACGAGGTCGTCGATGTTGTAACCGAGATAGCGAAGGACACCTTCCTGGCCCTGAACGTCGCTCAGGCATGATTCATTAGCGATGACTCCCGCGAGTCCCTTGGCATATTCCGGTTTTTCCGACATCTCAGTTATTCTAATCCTCTTAAACTACGTATTGAAACTCAAATCGAGCTTCGATTCACAAAACTCCTTCAGCCCATCGCGCGAACGAGGGCAGCGCCCATGTCGGATGGGTTATCCGCGACCTCGATTCCGGCATCCCGCATTGCCGTGATCTTCGCCTCAGCGGTTCCTTTACCACCGGAAACAATCGCCCCGGCGTGACCCATGCGCCGTCCCGGAGGAGCGGTCGCTCCGGCGATAAATCCGGCGATGGGCTTCTTGCAATGCTCTTTGGCCCAGGCTGCGGCCTCTTCCTCAGCGGTGCCGCCAATTTCACCGATCATGATGATCGCTTCGGTCTCAGGGTCTTCGTTGAACATCTTCATGATGTCGAGGTGCGAAGTGCCGTTGATCGGATCACCGCCGATGCCGACACAAGTGCTCTGGCCAAGACCGAGACTGGTGAGTTGGTAGACCGCCTCGTAGGTGAGCGTGCCACTCCGGGAAACGACGCCGACCTTGCCGCGCTTATGAATGTAGCCGGGAGCGATGCCAATGCGGCAACCTCCGTGAGAATTTTCACCGGTGCCGGGGGTGACGATACCGGGGCAGTTCGGCCCGATGAGGCGGGTCTTCGTTCCGACCATGGCAGCGCGGACCTTCATCATGTCCATGACTGGAATTCCTTCCGTAATCGCGACGACGAGTTCGACGCCGGCATCGACTGCTTCGAGGATCGCATCAGCCGCGAACGGAGGCGGAACAAAGATCGTGCTCACGGTCGCTCCGGTTTCCGCGACCGCCTGTCCGACCGTGTCAAAGATCGGAACGGTATCGGCAAACTTCTGTCCGCCTTTACCCGGGGTCACTCCGGCAACCAGTTTTGTGCCGTAGTCGAGGCTGAGCTGCGCATGGCGCCCGCCAAATGATCCGGTAATGCCCTGAACCAGGATTTTCGTGTTTTCGTCAACGAGAATAGCCATGAGAAAATAATGTAAAAGTCCTGATTAAACGGCGATGGCGGCAACAGCTTTCTGCGCTGCGTCAGCGAGAGTGTCCGCCGCGATAAGATTAACGTCGGAACTCGCGAGGGTCGCTTTTCCGGCGGCAACATTGTTGCCTTCGAGTCGAACCACGAGCGGGATGTTGAGATCGACTTCGCCACAAGCAGCGACGATTCCTTTCGCGATAACATCGCAATCCATGATCCCACCGAAAATGTTCACGAGGATTCCTTTCACGTTCGGATCGCTGAGGATGATTTTAAACGCATTGCGAACCTGCTCCTGCGTCGCACCGCCCCCCACGTCGAGGAAGTTTGCCGGCTCGCCGCCGCTTTGCTTAATGATGTCCATCGTCGCCATCGCGAGTCCGGCTCCATTGACGAGACAGGCGATATTTCCATCGAGACCGATGTAGTTAAGATCGAACTTGGCTGCCTCAACTTCGCGAGGATCTTCCTCCGTGGGATCATGAAGGGCCGCAATCTCGGGGTGACGATAGAGAGCGTTGTCGTCGAAATCGAACTTCGCATCGAGGGCCATGACACGACCATCCGGCGTCGTCACGAGGGGGTTGACCTCGACCATGGAGCAGTCGCAGGAAATGAAAAGATTGTAGAGCGACTTAAGAAGTCCTCCAAACTGCTTCGCGGTGTCGCCGGAAAATCCGAGCTTCGCCGAAAGATTCCGGATTTCGTAAGGCTGAAGTCCCAGGAGCGGATGAATCACTTCGTTGTGAATTTTCTCCGGTGTGTGTTCGGCGACTTCCTCGATGTTCACACCACCCTCGGTGCTCGCAACGATGACCGGTGAGCGGCTTTCACGATCCATGAGGATCGCAAGGTAGTATTCCTTTTCGATATCGACCGCATCCGCGACCATGACTTTGCTGACGAGCTTGCCTTCCTCGCCGGTCTGGTGGGTGACGAGAGTCTGCCCGAGCATTTTCGAAGCGACATCGGCTGCTTCGTCAGCATTTTTAACGACGTGCACGCCGCCTTGGAAACCATTCTTAAACGTTCCTTTTCCCCTTCCCCCGGCATGAACTTGAGCTTTCACCACGATCTCATCTCCGAGTTCGGCGGCGGCGGCTCTCGCTTCCTCCGCAGTGTCGGCGACCTTCCCTTTCGGGGTGGCGACGCCAAATTTTTCAAAGAGTTCCTTGGCCTGGTATTCGTGGATATTCATGCAACTGCGACGCGTCTCGTTAGCGAGGGGCGCAACTTACGTTGACGGGATGGCAGGTCAAGATCGAACCTGAGATTTACCCGGCACAATCGATACCTGAAAGCGCCTTTTTTTCGCTCGATTAAACAGGGTCAAGTCAGCGACCCAACCCTGTTCAGTTCGGACTAAAAGTCGAGGTAGACCTCCGCACGCCGATTCTGAGAACGTCCCGTCGGATTATCGGTCCCGTCAGGATTAAAGTTCGGTCGGCGCGGCTTGGTTTCGCCAAAGGCTTCGGTGATGACCTGAGCAGGGGCGACACCCATGTCGATAAGCGCCATGCGAATTGACTCGGCCCGTCCGTCGCTGAGTCCTTTGTTGTACTGATCGGTGCCAAGGGCATCGGCATGCCCGTTGATTCGGATGACGCGCTCAGCCCCCTGACTGAGGATGTCCGCAATAATCCCGAGCTGGCGCTGCGCACGAGGCGTCACGCCTTCGTTATCAAACTCAAAGTAGAGAACGAGCGAATCACCGCCGGTAGGGTCTTCAACAATAGGGCTGTAAGCGACATCGCCACCGCCGGCCTGATCAGCGAGGGCGGAGAGGACTTTGGAAAAGGTGAGTCCACCAACTTTCCATTTTCCTGCATCCTGCCCGAGCTCGAGGGCAAACTCTGACGAAATCTCACCCGAGGTGACGCGGGTGAGGACCCAGGTAATGTCTTCGCGTGAGAGAGTAACGACAAGGGGGCGATCCTCTTTCAGATCGAAGCCTCCTTCTTCAACGGCAATCATGAGAGCCGCGACCCGCTCGTCGGTCACTTTTTCAGGATCAGCGAGTGCCCGCGCGACTCGGAAATCCCTGGAGATAACTGCCTTTGAAAAAGTGTGGGCAATCGTGAGAGGATCATCAGGAAGCACTTGCGGCGCAACCGGTCGATCCCCGGTGATCGACCCGGGTAACACCTCGGTGCCCTCAACTGCATCGGGCAGGAGAGGCAGGCTGATCTTTTCAAAATCGACAGCTTTGTCCCCGAGGCTTGCAAGATCAGCGTAAAGTTGCCGGAAGGCAGGGGCATCCGGCACAGTGCCGGTGGCACTTTCAAAATTCAAGGCCCAACGGACGAGGGTTGCTGACTTTGAGATCTCAGAAAATGGCTTCTTTTCACTGAGGGAGAAAGTCGGCGACTCAATGAGAGCCTTCACTTCCTCACGGATCGGTTCGGCAACCGCGTCTTCTCCGACCAGTGCGGTAAACGCTTCAAAATTCTTTTCTCCAATCGCCCGCGCGAGTGCTTTCATCGCAACGGCGGGTGAGGCAAATCCTTCTTTCTTCGCCTCCACGGCTTCGGTTTTCACCGGCTTCCCCGCAGCGGGCGCGTCAATTTTTGGCCCGGACTCCGCGACATCCGGCTCCGAAGGCATCGGCTTTTCCTCCGCCACTGCCTCGTTCGGAACCTCGACGGGCTTCGCAACGCGGTCGAGGGTGAAATAGGAGATCACGAGTCCCACCGCAATGATGGAAAAGAAGACGATGGCAGTCGTTTTTGTCATGGTTTCATCCGGCGAACAACCGGTGGCCATAATGTAGCAGATTACTCTCCAACCTAAACCGGAAATACTTGAGATTTACGAAGCTTTATAGCGCTTTAACGCCGCTCCAAGCGCTTCGAAAGAGACCCTTTCCTCACTTCGGTCCGCCAAATCTTTGATCCCGACCTCAGGGAACTCAGCCCCGACCACGACTGCATGGGTCGCCCCGGATTGTTCTGCCGTCTGAAATTGCTTTCCGACTTTCATGTCACCGAAGGCATACTGAACGCTGAAGCCGTCAGAGCGGAGTGATTGAACCACCGCTGCGGTCGCGTCTTTCCTCGTTGGGTCAGCCTCGACGACATACACATCCACCGACTGTTCAGCAATGACGGCAGCCTCAAGAAGAGTGGCAGGCGTTTCAGTCTCGCGAACTAAATCAGTGATGACCATGTCCCCCATCGCGAAGCCGCAGGCAGGCATTTCGACGCCGCCGATCAAGCCGATTAATTGATCGTAGCGACCGCCTCCGGCAACGGCTCTCATGCCCTTACCGATATCGAAGATTTCAAAAACAGGGCCGGTGTAATAGGCCAGGCCCCGGACAATCCCGAGATCGACTTCTACAAAATCCGAGAGTCCGCGAGCCTTGAGGTTAGCGAGGACGGCCTGCAATGACTCGGAAGCTTCGGCACCGGAGCTGATGAATTTTTCAATCCCGGCGAGAGAAAGCCCCAGTGGCTGCAGCTTCTCCTCTGTTTTCTCCGGAGGAGTTCTCTCCATCTTATCGACAATCTGGAGAAAGTCAGTGAGCGAATCTTCATCAACTCCCTGATCAATGGCGTAAGAAACCCATGCCTGACGATCGCTGATGCGGATTTTGAAATCCTGCGCCGTGAACCCGAGTTCGAGCATCAAATCAATTGCGAGCGCCATGAGTTCGGCATCGGCAATGACAGATTCCTCTCCAAGAATATCGCAGTTGAACTGATAAAACTCACGACCGCGACCTTTCTGGTGCTTCTCGTAGCGGAAGAACTGCCCGATCGAAAACCAACGGAGAGGCTTTTTGAAATCACGCTGCCTTGCTGCCGCCATCCGCGCGAGAGTCGGAGTTAACTCCGGGCGCATCGAAACATCGCGCTCGCCTTTGTCCTCAAAACAAAAGAGCTGATTCGCGATCTCATTACCGCTTTTTTTCCGGTAGAGATCGGTCGGCTCAAGGATAGGGCCTTCATATTCGACAAAGCCATAGCGACGAGCCACGCGACGCCACGTGTCGAAGACGTAGTTCCTCGCGGCACATTCGGCAGGGTAGAAATCGCGGAACCCCGGCAGGGTCTGGAATTTTTGAGCCATGGGCGATCTTACGTCGAATTTGAGGCATTGCCAGAAAACGGACGCGGAAAGGTTTATCCGAAAACGACGGTGCGGTTCTCGTGTACGAGCGTCCGGCGATTGAGATGGAGCCAAACCGCACGGGAAAGCACGCTCTGCTCAAGGGCGCGCCCTTTGCGGACAAAATCGTGAACGGAGTCTTTGTGGGAAACCGCAGTGACGCCCTGGGCGATGATCGGTCCCTCGTCGAGTTCCTCAGTCACGTAGTGACTCGTCGCGCCGACCAGCTTCACACCCCGCTTGTGAGCCGAGTGGTAGGGACGGGCGCCCGGAAACGCCGGCAGAAAGGAGTGGTGGATATTGATGATCCGATGCGGAAAGGCCTCCGTCATCTGCGAACTGAGGATTTGCATGTAACGGGCGAGGATCACGAGATCAATGCCATGCTCATTCAGCAGCGCGATCTCGGCTGCTTCCTGAGCTGCCTTGGTATCTTTGGTAATCACGAAATGATGAAACGGAATCCCGAAGCGCTCGGCAACCGGCTTAAGATCTTCACGATTGCTCACGATAAGCGGGATCCCCATCGGCAACTCTCCGCTCTCGTGGCGGGAGAGCAGATCGTAAAAACAGTGATTGTCCTTCGTCACGAAAAGGGCAACCCGGGGCCGCACATCGGAAAAGTAGAGCGCCCAGCGCATCGCGAATTTCTCCGCGAGGGGCTTGATCGCCGTCTCCATTTCGTCGCGGGGAACGGAGAATCCGTCGATTTCCCACTCGACGCGCATGAAGAAAATTCCCGCATCGCGATCCACATGCTGATCGATATCAACAATGTTTCCGCGGTTCTGGAAAAGGAACTCCGAAACAGAAGCGACGATACCGGGTTGGTCATCGCAGGAGATCGTTAAGATCGCGGAGGGTGAATCAGAGGAAATCGTGCTCACAGTCATCCGGGTTAAAAAGTGCTCGAGGGGGGAATCGAACCCCCACGGGTCGCCCCACAGGATCCTTAATCCTGCGCGTCTACCAATTCCGCCACCCGAGCAACCGGGGCTGAAACCGAAAAGGTTCCAGCGCGAAGGGATGGATTCTTAAATTCTAAATCACCTTTTCGCAAGCAATCTTTGTGAAGGAAATGACAAAATTGCTTTTCCAGCGTCGGTAAAACAAGAAATGCCCCGCCGGAGCGGAGCGTTTCTCTGAAAACAGTTAAGGGAGGGAGCTAGCTCAGCGGCAAAAACCACGGCTGCTTCCGAATTGAATTGAAATGCCCGATCCACGGGAACTGTAGCTGCGTGAGGTAAATCCGTGGGTGCGGGGAACATAGCTCCGGCGCACATAGGAACTCGACGGAAACCGGCTGATTGACCGGTGGGAGGAGACCCGTCCGCAGTTCTGGTGATAGGAAGGCACCCAAGAGTAGCCGATATTTCCGCAGGCCAAGCGCACCGGGCGGTAAAATGAGTGAATGTGGCCACCACATCCGCCGCAACTGCCGATCACCTTGGACCGGTAAGTGCCGGCTTCCGCAGAAGTCGGAGCAAGGAGGAAGAGGGAAGCCGCTACAGCGGCGGTCAGAGCAATCAGTTTCTTCATAATCAGGGGAGGTTACCAGTTTGACCCTCCGGGGCGGGAGGGCATGTTCCAGGGGGGAACAGTGAGTAGACGCCCCCTCGGCCTCTTTTATTCAATCTTTTTGGCTAAGACCAAAGATTCCGATCCAGAGTCCGGTATTGAATCGCTTCAAGCACATGAATCTCCTTGATCTCCATCTCCCCCTCAAGATCCGCAAGAGTCCGGGCGACTTTTAGAATGCGATCATGGGCTCTCGCACTGAAATTAAGCGTCTCCATGGCTTGCTCCAAGGTGCTTTCACTTCGCTTGTCGAGCTGACAAAACGTTGAAACCTGACGATTACCCATGTCAGCATTGCAGTTAACACCGGGAAAAGAAACGAGCCTCTCCAATTGAACTGACCGCGCCTCCTCGACCCGCTCGCGGATGACCTCGGAGGATTCACTGCTCGACTCAGAGCGCAATTCCTTGTAGTTCACAGCGGGAACATCGATATGGAGATCAATCCGATCAAGGAGTGGTCCACTGATACGCTGACGATACTTTTCAATTTGCCCGGGTGAACACCGGCATTCTCTCGATGGATCACCGAGATAGCCGCAGGGACAGGGATTCATTGCCGCGACAAGACTGAACCGACTCGGGAAGGTAAACTTTCCAGCGGCACGTGAGATGGTGACATGTCCGTCTTCAAGCGGCTGACGAAGCACTTCGAGAGTAGATCGTCGAAATTCGGGCAATTCATCCAGAAAAAGAATCCCGTTGTGCGCGAGACTGACCTCGCCAGGCGTCGGATTACTGCTTCCACCGAGAAGGCCCACGTCGGAGATCGTGTGGTGCGGAGAACGAAAGGGGCGCGTGGCCAGAAAACTCTGCTTACCGTCGACCAATCCGGCAACACTGTGAATCTTCGTCGTTTCAATGGCCTCGTCCTCCATCATGGCTGGGAGAATGGTGACGAGTCGCTTTGCAAGCATCGATTTCCCTGTCCCCGGACTCCCCAACATCAGGAGATTGTGTCCACCCGCCATCGCCACTTCGAGCGCGCGCTTCGCGTGAGCCTGACCCTTCACTTCGTCGAAATCGACGGGATAGACCCTTTTCGTACTAAAAAACTCGGCCCGGTCGAGTTTCTGCGGGCTGATGTTCCCGTTGCCGGCGAGCAAATCGTAGGCTTCACGGAGTGAGCTGACACCATAAACAAAGATCCCGTCAACAATGCTAGCCTCGACGGCATTCTCTTTCGGCACGAGGATGGCTTTTCGGCCCGATTTCTTCGCCTGGAGCGTCAGCGAGAGGATCCCCTTGACCGGTCTCACCCGGCCATCAAGAGCCAATTCCCCTACCACGGCACACTTCTCCAACGCGTCTTCTTTGAGCTTTCCATTCCGCTCTCCATCGAGTGACGCCATTCCGATCGCGATCGGAAGGTCATAACTCGGCCCCTCTTTTTTGATGTCGGCCGGAGCGAGATTGATCGTGATCGCTTTTGCGGGCCAGCGGAGACCACTGTTTTTGATCGCTGTCGTAACGCGATCGACACTCTCGCGGACCGCTGCGTCGGGTAGACCAACCAGCTTGATATCGACCTTGCCGGAATCGGAGGCATTCACCTCGATCTCAACTCCAACCGCATCGACACCGACAAGGGCGCCTGAATAGACACAGGACAACGCCATGCCCCATTAATCTTCAATTTTTCCACTCATTGCAAATCTTTTCGCAAGAAAAACTGTTCATAATAGCATTATCCCATGGAGTAGGGATCAACATCGTAAGTCACAATGACATCAGAGGGGAAAGTCAGTTCTTTTGCCACTCCTCGAATATGCGCCGCCATGCCTCGAGGATTGGCCCCTTTCAGAATAATCTGGAATCGCCATTGATCGTGGGACTTCACGAGGGGAGAAGGCAAAGGCTCAGTCAAAGACATTCCTGCCGGGAGATTTCGTTTCAGCCGGGCATGCAGAGTCTTGAGCGAAAATTCAGCCCGCTCCTGATGGACGGAACGAACCGTCACGAGGACCATGCGCTGGAATGGCGGATGGCCGAATTGCCGACGCATCACGAGTTCCTGTTCCGCAAATCCCTCAAAATCATGATGCCGCGCATGCTGAATCGAGGGATGATGAGGCGTGTAGGTTTGGACTACTACCTCCCCTTCGAGCTCTCCGCGGCCGGCGCGACCGGCTACCTGCGTCAAGAGCTGAAAGGTTCTTTCTCCCGCGCGAAAGTCGGGAATGTGCAACCCAACGTCAGCGTTCAGGATTCCGACCAGCGTCACATTGGGAAAATGAAGTCCTTTAGCAATCATCTGCGTGCCTAGAAGGATATCGATTTTCTTCGCCCGAAAGTCATTGAGCGTGTCGCGGAGCTGATTCTTCTTCCGCATTGAGTCGGTATCGATACGAGTAATTCTCGCGTCGGGGAAGACTTTCCGGAGGATCTCTTCCGCCCGTTCCGTGCCATAGCCCGCATTGACGATGGATCGCGAACTGCACTCAGGGCATCTCGTTGGCGGGAGCATTGAGAATCCACAGATATGACAAATAAGACGATCCTCTCCGCGATGGAGCGTCATCGTTGTGGCGCAGTGGCGACAGTTCGAGACAAAACCGCACTCCGGACAGAGGATGTTTCGGGCGAAGCCACGTCGGTTGAGAAAAAGGATCGTTTGCTCTCCGTCCGCGAGACGCTGTTCGATGGACTGTCGAAGCTTGGTTGAAAGAATCGCCGGCCCGGACTGCACCTTCTTCGACTCCAAACGCATGTCGATAATGCGAATCAAGGGAAGCTTTTGATCATCAACCCGCTTACTCATCGTCGCGAGATCATATTTCCCACTGAGCGTGTTGTTCCACGATTCAAGCGAAGGCGTCGCGCTCGCAAGAAGAACGGGGCATTTCTCGATCATGGCGCGAACGACGGCAATATCTCTCGCCTGATAGCGCGGAATGATGTCCTGCTTATAGGAGTTCTCATGCTCTTCATCGACAACGATAAGGCCAAGATTCTGCATGGGGGAGAAGATGGCGCTTCGGGCCCCAATGACGATGCGCGCCTTCTGATCGAGCACTTTCCGCCACTCATCGTGACGCTCCCCCTCCGAAAGATTGCTGTGAAGAATCGCCACCTGATCCTGAATATCGGCGAAACGCTGCTTAAACCGGTCCGCCGTCTGAGGTGTAAGGGAGATTTCCGGGACAAGGACGATGGCTCCCTTCCCCTCCCGAATCGTTTCCTGAATCGCCTGCAGATAAACCTCCGTCTTTCCGCTCCCGGTGACACCGTAGAGTAGAATAGGCTTCACTGTCCCGCCTGCTTCGATCTTTCGCCCCGCCTCCAATAAGGACTCGAGGACCACGGCTTGCTCGGGATTCAACTCCAGGGCGCTATTGGCGACATACTCAATGTCTTTGAGAGGATCCCGGCTTACGATCCGCTCGTTAATTTCGAGAAACCCCTTGGTTTCCAGAGATTTGATCGATGATCGGGAGAGGCCGTGCTCACCAGTCAAGGCGGCAAGGGCCACGGTCCCTTTTTCAAGTAGTAGATCCAGCACTTCCCGCTGCTTCGACGAGGGCTTCGTTCCTGCGGTCCCGACGCTTTTCCCTGCGGCAGTGAGTTCCGCGAACTTTTCTTTCTTCCGTTTTTCGTGCTCGCCGCGGGATGGCTTCGGAAGCATCGAACGGATTACCGTTTCAACCGGGGCGAGATAAAAGGACGAGATCCAATGAGCGAGCTTGATCAGTCCGGGCGTGAGAAATGGCTCCTCGGCAACCACACCCTCGATCGGCTTCAACGCATAACCGAGTGTTGCCGTATCGATGGTTTCAATTGAGGTAACGGTTCCAATCGCCGGTCGGTTCCGAAGACGAATCCGGACACGCTGTCCGGGCGACACCTCAAGACCTTGAGGGATCAAATAACTGAACGTCAGATCACTTGTCGCGCCATCAATCAGCACGTGAACGGTCGTTTCCTCCATCGCTTATTCTAAACCGAAGAATCGGCGACGCGTGTACAAAAAGAAATCGCCTCCCGCGAACGGAAGGCGATTTACACCAAGGTTTAAATAAATTTTTTAACCTTCGTAACGTAACTTAGAAAGAAACGCTGAGGGAGACACCACCGTGGAGGATGTCTGACTGTGAAGTTCCATTGCCGAGGCCCTGGTATCCGTCAACAACCCATGTGTCCGGTGCACCGGAGTATCCGATGTAAGGAGTGAGTGTTGCGCGGCAGTTAAGCTCGATAGGAAGCGATGCTGTTGCATAGTAGTGGTTCCAACCGCTGTCGGTCGTGTTACCGCTACCAAGGAATCCACCGATCTGGAAGTAGTTATCGGAGTATCCGATTCCAGTTCCAAGAACAAGGCTGATCGAATCGGTGAGACCGAAAGTCTTCTCGATTCCAGCAGCATAATACCAAGCTCCGCTTTGTGCGCCACCTGCAAGACCTTCGATGAGGGCATAGTTAGCTTCAGCAGCGAAGTCGACAAAACCGAGTGAACGGCTGATGTCGAGTCCGATCTCGCCATAACTTCCTGCACCTGACTCAGGGAAGAAGAAGTGTGTGTAACCGAGGCTCACGTCAAAACCAGCGAAGGTTCCGAGCTCAGCAGCAATGTAGAGATCGAGCTCATCGTATGCAGTAGCACCTGCACCGTTGATACCGTTGAGATACCATGCGCCAACGTTGATTGGAACGATGAAATTGTCGAATGAGTAGTTCACGTCGGTCCAAACGCTGTCACGAGCGAAACGGGCACCGTAGAAGATGTAGTCTGTCTCGTATCCTGCGCTGATAGAACCGCCGATGTCGACGCACTCTTCAATTGGGGTCTTGTCCGGAATCGGCGCCTTTCCCCAGTCTCCTGCATTCACGCCGAGCGTGAGTGCACTGATTGTTGCAACAATGATTGCTTTTTTCATAATAATGTTAACTCCCTTGGTTTGAGATGTGGTCGTAATAACCTGTTTTCGTAGATCGTAAGATCCTGAGTCCTCGTTTAGCAGTTACCATGCCAGCTTCATGCTGATAGGAGATCGCTTTGCTAAGACCCAAGATGACCATTAATGATTTGTTCTCACTCCGCAACAGAAAATTATTCATCTTTTTTCTAATAAAGTGTTTTTTTCGACGTTTTAATCTTTGATTCATCAGTCGGAAATCGCTTCAACTCGTTGTGGCACAGGGCCCCCAGCTGATCGAGAAGCTTCATTAATGAGGCATAGAGCAAGCGAATTTTTTTCCTGATTGGCCCTAATGAGCCTTGTCACACACCCCTTGACTCCAGCCTCTGTTCTCACCTTTGAGTCTTGTTGTAGTTGAGTTTCAGCACGTCCGAGAATTAAAGAGCGCTTTACCTTCCCGACACTTCTGATGCGGGAAATCACTTCCTGCCCCAGGTAGCAGCCCTTATGGAAGTCTACGGCCCATTGATCAATGCCCAATTCAGCGGGAAATTCATTACCGGTGATCTCGGTTGGGTATTCAGGAATCAAAGCGAGGGCTTGCTGTATCGCGAAGTCTTCCGGCGAGATTTCGGGTCCGGATGTGACGGGCGGATCTCCTGCCTTCATAAAGAGATCGTATCCCTCCTGATTGCTTCGCCGGGATTGAACCCCGCCTGCCGTCGGATCAAAGTGGTGAACGAGCGAGAGTTCATCCGTGATGTCAGTGATCTCGCAATCGTCTGCGATCAGATACCGATCAAGCCTCATCGCGAGCTCTTCCCGCTGATCGATCTGACCATCGAGGATAAGGTAATCTCCCATCTCGGAGATCCAGACGAGGAATTCCACCTTTCCCTTTAGCGAACAGAGGCAAGCGCCAATGGCCCGTTTGTCCAGCGGGCCGGCGACATCGTTGGTGACCTGACCATTCAAATAGCGAACCCGGTCGGGGCCGCTAATTCTGAAGATGGCCCTGTTTTTAAGGTGAACCCAGCTGCCCCTTGGAAAATCAGCGATGATCATGACTTGGCTCCTTTCTCTTCCTTAATACCTTTGGGCTGATATTTGGCGGCGAGAACAGAATAATCATCGTCCCCATGACCTTTCTGCATCGTCCGGAACATGACGCTTGCGGTTGTTGAAAGCGCGGGAAGCTCAATCCCAAGCCGCTTTCCAAGGCTGAGAGCATACTGCGCGTCTTTAAACATGTGCTTTAGAGAGAAGTGCGTCTCGTAGTCCCCGGCGATCATCGTCGGCAGCTTCATTCCCGTCAGCGTCGAACCGCAGGCATTCTGAGCGATCGCTTCAGAGAGCTTTGCCGGATCGATTCCAGCGGCGGTGACGAGACCCAATGCTTCCGAAAGCACTTCAATGGTCGCCGCAGAAATCATGTTGGTTGCCAGTTTCAGGACCGTCGCTTCACCGACCCGACCCACATAAAGAATTTCCTTCGATGAAGCTTCAAGGAGCGCTCTCGACGCATCGAGTGTCGCCGGGTCTCCTCCGACGTAATAGACAAGGGCCCCCTTTGCCGCCGCGTCCTTACTCCCCGTGAACGGTGCATCGAGGAATGTCGCGCCTGCTTCCTTGGCAATCTGAAAAGCTTCCACCACAGAGTCGGGGTCGGCGGTGCTGTTATTAATAACCGTGTGCCGCTTCGAAAGGGAATCTTTCATCGCGCTGACGACTTCAACGAGAGCTTCGCCGTTCGGGACAAACAATTGAATGCTATCGGCGAGTTCTGCGATCTCAGCAGGGGAACTGAGAAAGTTGGGCTCCGGTCGCGGCGTTCGACTCCACACATAGACCTGCCGACCACTCTCGCGAAGCACTTCCGCAATGCGGCTCCCGATAATCCCAAGTCCAATCACCCCGACTTTTTCGACCTTGTCGTTCTGCATCCGGAATGATCCGTTCAGATCCTGGAGAAATCCACCTTAGAAACTGTCACCTGCAAAAGCCGCATCCGACGAGGGGCTTCGCTCATCAAGCCATTTCTGGAGGATCTCGACGGCAGCCGCCTGATCAATGATCTTGCGCGAGTTCCTCTCGTTGCGTCCTGCTGAATGGAGCTTTTCCATCGCCATCATCGTCGTGTAGCGCTCATCGACTTCATGCCACCTGATCGTTGCCTCGACTTCAGAACGAAGCCGCTCCGCAAACGCCCTTACCTTTTTCACTGCTTTCCCTTCGTCACCGTTGGTATGGAGGGGGAGACCGATCACGAGATCCTTGATTTTCCTTTCACGAACGATTTTCGCAATCTCGGTGGCGGCCTTGTCAGGATTTTCCCCGGAGACGGTTTCAAGGGGGTGGGCGAGAAACCCGAGATCATCACTCACAGCAAGACCTATCCTGACCGTGCCATAATCGATTCCAAGCGCCCGAACCCAATCGCTCATTCCCGCTAGAGAAGACCCTCCGGCAAAATATCGACAAGCTTCTTAATCTGGTCGGCATCATTCCGGTCAGCAACGAGGAGAGCGTCTGCCGTTTGCACGACAATAAGATCACTGACCCCGAGGAGAGCCGGTATTGGAGCCCCCTCAATCGAGAAGACAATGTTTCGCTGAGCATCGACCGAAATGAGTGGTCCGCGGTGAGCATTCCCATTCGCGTCATTTTCGAGATACTTGGCCACCGACGGCCAGCCTCCCACGTCATCCCACCCGACATCCGCTTCGATGTTGAGAATCCTTTTCGCATTCTCCATGAGGGCGTAGTCGATCGATATCTTGTCGAGGACCGGGAACCGCTCCGCGACGGTTGATCCGAAGTCCTCGGCGGTAGTGAGCTGATTTACAAATTCAGCAAGCGGTGGACAATGTTCTGAAAGTTCCCGGATCACTGTGGGAATGCTCCAGATAAAGATGCCGGCATTCCATGAAAAGCTTCCGTCAGCGAGATACGCTTCAGCGACTTCCGGCGATGGTTTTTCACGAAATCGGATCACATCATGGGCGACAAACCCGTGAGGAAGATCGAGCGAGGTAACCGCCCCGCCCCGTTCAATATATCCATACCCGGGACAGGCCCAGGTTGGTTTAATCCCGAGAGTGACAATCGCCTCGTGATCAAATGCCGCTTTCGCCGCCGCTTCCAGAACCTGTCGAAAGGCCTCTTCTTTGACGACGAGTTGATCGGCCGGCAAGGCGATCATGATCGCTTCCGGATCCCTTGCTGCGATCCATCCCGCAGCGAGGGCGATCGCGGGGGCGGTGTCGCGGCGGGCCGGTTCGGCGACGACGTTCTCCGGAGGTAGGCCGGGAAGGGCGGCAATGACGCCTTCACGCTGGACCTCATTGGTGAGAACAAGGATCTGCTCAGGAGGGACCAATCCCTCGAGACGATTCACCGCCTTCTCAATCAAGGTCTCTTCGTCGAAGAGGCTCAGGAGTTGCTTCGGGCGCGCATTCCGACTTAGAGGCCAGAAACGGGTCCCGCTGCCGCCGGCAAGAATGAGGGCGTAAATTTTCGGTTGGGATGCTTCCATGAGTATGGCAGTGAATCAGCACGAGGATTGCCGGAGAATAAAGTAAATTCCCTGTTGGATTGACGATCTTCGAATCTTCTCCGAATTCACCTTTTTCTGCTATCGACCACGAAAAGCGACATTTCCTCCTATGGCCCTCGTTACTCTGTCTGGATGCCCCTCTCGTCGCGGTGGCCTGGGCGCTCGTGGTGGGGTCGCTCAGAACAGACCTGCCGATCCCTGTTTACCCCATCGTCGCTCTATTTTCGGCGATCTGGGCAATTTACCTTTTTGACCGCCTTTACGACACGAAAGGACTCGTGATCGACAAGACCACCCCGCAGCGGCATCGCTTTACCGCAAAATTTAGAACCCTGCTAATTGGTCTCTTGTTCGTCGCAGTCGGCGTGGCGGCAGGCAGCTTCCCCTTCCTTCCTTCAGCCGTGGTATGGGGAGGTAGCGTGATCGCCGCCGCCACCGCTGCTTATTATATCGTGTTCCGTTTTTTCCGGAGGCTCCTTCCCCGGCTCGCAACGGGACCATGGAAAGAGCTGACGATTGCCGCGTGTTTCACCGCGGGGATCTTTCTCAGCGTCCCTCCTCTTCGGGCGACCGCCAACGGGATGCTTCTTGCTGCGGCACTTACCTCGCTCTTCCTCGCAAATTGCCTGCGTATTTCTTTGGCCGAAGCGGACTATGATCGGGACCATGACCCCGCTGGATTCTTTTCCTCGTCGAGGCACCGGAGTTCGAAGGCGGTTATCCTCCTTCCTTTATTCGCCCTCCTTATCGCAATTTATCTCATCCTCCAGAACGACGTCTCTCCCGTCGGGATTTCGGTCTTGAGCACCTCAATGATCTGCCTTCTCATCAACCGGAGCCAAAAGATTCCACGGCACCTCGTCCAGGCAGTCGCTGATCTCTCGCTCTTGATTCCGCCGCTCGTTGTTTTGGGGATCCAGTTTATCCTGACCCGTTGACGCTTTGAGTCTCTGCGTTACACTCTGCCCGACATGCTTGATATCCGACTTCTTCGCGACGATCCCGAAGCCATCAAAACCCGTGTGAAAACGCGTGGGGGCGATGCCTGGACGCTCATTGATGAAATCCTCGTTTGTGACGAAAAACGTCGTTCCGGCGAGACCGAAAAGCAGCAGCTGCAATCAGACCGGAATCGTATTTCAAAAGAGATCGGCCTTCTAAAAAAAGCGGGGGAGGACAGCACCGAGGTAGAGGCCGAAGTACGCAAGATCGGCGAAAGGATCAAATCAATCGGCGAGGAAGTGGATGCCGCGGACGCACGTCAGACCGAACTCCTTTTGCAGATTCCGAATCTCCCGCATGATGCCTGCCCCGTCGGTGAGGACGAGACCGCGAACCCCGTCATCCGCGAATGGGGCAAAAAGCCGTCTTTTGAATTTGAGCCGGTCGATCACGTGGAACTCGGCCAGAAGAACAGCCTCTTTGACTTTGAACTGGGAGCACGGGTCAGCTCCAGCGGATTCGTGACTTTCACCGGGATGGGGGCACGCCTCGAACGCGGCTTGATCCAGTTCCTCCTCGATCTTCACACGACGGAGCACGACTACCGTGAAGTTTCGCCTCCTTTCATCATTAACCGGGACTCGATGTTTGGAACCGGTCAGCTTCCGAAATTTGAGGACGATATGTATGGACTTGAAGACGGATCGTTCTTTCTCGCGCCGACAGCCGAGGTTCCAGTAACCAATCTTTATCGTGAGCAGCTTCTGGCTCAGAGCGACCTTCCGATCAAACTGACCGCCTACACCCCCTGCTTTCGGCGCGAAGCCGGTTCAGCGGGGCGTGAAAGCCGGGGCCTCATTCGCATGCACCAGTTCGACAAAGTTGAGTTGGTTAATATTGTCCGCCCCGAAGAGTCTGGAGATTTCCTCGAAAAATTGACGGCAGAGGCCGAAATCGTACTCCAGAAACTCGGCCTCCACTACCGGACAATTGAACTCTGCACCGGCGATCTTGGGTTTAGCTCGGCAAAGACCTACGACATCGAAGTCTGGGCGCCTGGACACGGGGCATACCTTGAGGTTTCGAGTTGCTCGAATTTCTTCGATTATCAGGCGAGAAGAATGAAGCTTCGCTTTAAAGACGAAGACGGAAAGAATCGTTTCTGCCACACCCTCAACGGTTCCGGCACGGCTCTTCCGCGGCTTTATGTCGCTTTGGTCGAGACCTACCAGCAGGCGGACGGCAGTATTCTCGTTCCAGAGGTCTTGCAGCCGTATCTCGGCACAGACCGGATCAGTGGGTAAGGACCCGGCACAAAAAAACCCGGAGCCACTTTATGGTCCGGGTTTCATGCGTGGCTCTGTCTCACAGAGCTTAGGGAGATTTACTCACCGGAAACGGCAATCGCGTCTTCACCGCGCTCTCCGGTACGAATCCGGATCGCGTCTTCGATGGAAGAGACGAACACTTTTCCGTCACCGATTTTGTTCGTGGAAGCAGCCTTAACGATCGTATCGACCACGGAAGCAGCATCGCCGTCTTCAACAACGATCTCCAACTTTACCTTGGGAAGAAAGTCGACTGTGTACTCAGATCCACGATAGATCTCCGTGTGACCCTTCTGGCGTCCAAATCCTTTCACTTCGCTGACGGTCATTCCGTGAACACCAGACTCGGTAAGGGCTTCTTTCACTTCTTCAAGTTTGAAGGGTTTGATAATGGCTTCGATTTTTTTCATGTTTTAAAGTGGGTTCTTTGTTAAACCGCTGTGTCCATAAATAGCAAAATAGATGCCAACGCATATTTCAATTATGTAACGTGATGAATACCAAGGGGTTAAAATTTCACGAAACCTTTAAACTCGCTTTTTGTGGTAAAAAACTTACCAGTATGTGGTAACTCACGAATCAACTGATGGCGAAAGCGAAGAGACTTCTGGTGGTAGATGACGATCCCGAAACCGCCGAAGCGGTCGCAGTTGCTCTTCGTGATACCGATCTCCGGGTCATGTCCGTCCCCTCGATTTCGGAAGCGGAAGAGGAAATTCACCATCGCGATTTCATCGCGGTGATCAGCAGCCTCGACTTTGCCGATGGGGAGGGCTTTGGATTAATCAAAGCGGTCCATCGGACGCATCCCCAGCTCGCGGTGATCAGTGTCAGCGCCTCTTCCGAAAGCCGGATGCCGATCGAGGCGGTAAAATCGGGTGCCTTCGATTTCATCTCGAAGCCGATTCACGGTCCGGACATCGTCAAATCCGTGAAAGAGGCGATCACGTGCGCTCAGAAATCTTCCGAGCCAGTGGCGATTGATCCGACGAATCAACTCACTGACACGGCCGACTCCCTTGTCGGAAACAGCCGGGCGATGCTCGATGTCTACAAGGCGCTTGGTCGACTCTCTCCGACTCCGGTCACGGTTCTGATCCGGGGTGAAACCGGGACCGGAAAGGAACTCGTCGCGCGCGCTCTCTTTCAGCACGGGCATCGCGCCCACCGGGCCTTCATCACCGTGAACTGCGCCGCGATTCCTGAAAACTTATTGGAGTCCGAACTTTTCGGTCATGAAAAAGGGGCCTTCACCGGCGCGGTCAGCACTCGCATTGGAAAATTCGAACAGGCCAACGGGGCAACATTATTTCTCGATGAAATTGGAGATCTCGATCTTGCCCTCCAGGCAAAGATGCTGCGGGTTCTTCAGGAGAAACGTTTTCAAAGAGTCGGCGGCTCCGAAGAGATTTCGGTCGATGTCCGTATCATTGCCGCGACCCATCGTAACCTCGACAAAATGATTTCCGAAGGAGATTTTCGTGAGGACCTTTTCTACCGTCTTAATGTCGCCACGATCAAACTCCCTCCACTCCGCGACCGGACCGGTGATGTCGCATTGCTTACGAATTTTTTCCTGAGCCGCTTCGGAACCGAACTTGGGGTCGCCTCCGTTTCGATGACGCGGAATGCGGTCGCCCGACTGGAGTCCGCCCGTCTCCCCGGCAACGTGCGCCAACTTCAGAACATCGTGCGAAAAGCACTCCTTCGCAGTCGCGGCTATGCGATTGACCGCGACATGATCGAAGAGCTTCTCATCGAGACCGAACCACCCGACCAATCACGGTCCGATAATCACTCGGTCGAAGATTTCTGTCGTCAGCTCCTCAACGAGGCCGCCGAGGGCAAAATCGAAAACGCTCATCAGGTCGCGGTCGAGAAAGTCGAAACCTCCCTCATCGATCTCGCCTTGAAAAAGAGCGACGGAAACATCAGCCAAGCCTCCAAGTGGCTCGGTCTCTCCCGCCTCACGGTTCGCGAAAAGGCCAAGAAATACGGAATCACCGAATCAACCTGAAAAGTCGCTTCAGCCTCCCTGAGGCATCGCGAGCCAGGCCGTCGTTGTGCCGTCGGCGTGCCGCAGCCCAAGACGCATTCCCATCTGCCCGCTGAGGACAGCAGCGGTCGTTAAGCCGAGGCCAAAGTGCTCGCTACCTTTGCTGGTGTGGAAAGGCTCAAACGCTTTCTTCACCGCTGCATCATTCATCTCGACACTGGTATTTCGAACGAAGAGATCAAGATTCGCTCCCGGACTCGCCTCGCCGGGAGGGAAAAGATCGACCGCAACAGAGCCTCCGGAAACCTCGGCAGCCGCCTCCGCCGCATTCCTCACGAGGTGGAAAAAGATCTCACTGAGCTTTCCTCCATCGCCCTGCACTCTTGGCAATCCATCTCTTGGCGTCACCTGCAAATCGACCCCGGCTGTCTGACAGATTTCCCCGGCTTTGTCTTTCCAGAAGGTCATGAGATCGCCGACCGAAACGGTGTCATTATCACAGCGGGAGCACCCGGCCGAGATGAGGACCTCTTGATTCAAGGAGGAAGCCTGCTTCGACGAATCCTGCATCTGCTGTGCACTCTCTCGAACCTCATCGCTGATCTCCTCATCGTAGAGGATCAAGCTGGAGAATCCCTGGATGACCCCCATGAGATTATTATGCTTGTGCACGAGCCCTTTTAAAAAGGTATCGTAAAATTCACGGGTCGGACTCTGGTCGAGCCGATAGTCGTCAGCAAAGAAGAAGTCGGCCATGGCGTGTAAAGCAAGTTTGTCTTGAGAATACCTTCCCAATTAATTTACACAACTTAATTAATTCCCGGCTTTAGCTCCGCTACCCTAACAGACCTCTATTTTCTCCGAGCTGATGATCGTTTTCATTTCCCCGGATTCGAGTTCGAGAAGCAGTTCCCCTCCGGAACCTAACCCCCGACAAATTCCCGCGAGAGTCTCACTGGTCGAAATCACCCTAATTTTTTTTCCTTTGAGAAAACTCCTTTCCTCAAGCCAGAGGCGGACTTTTTCAAACTCAAGCAACTTCGAGGGGAAATCGCCGATGAAGCCCTGAATGATGAGACCCATCAAAAAAGGGCGGCTTGATTCGCAACCCAGTGATTCATAAATCGAAGTCGCGATCTCCTGCAACTCAGGAGGGAGATCGGCGCTTTTCATGTTCACATTCAAGCCCACCCCGACGACCGCAAAGGGTTCCGGTGACATGACCGTTTCCACAAGGATCCCGCCGAGCTTCTTCCCATCCACGATGAGGTCGTTAGGCCACTTCGCCCGGAGACGGGCTTCGCCGGGGAGGATCGACTCGACCGCACGTCCGACAATATAGGCGGTGAGATGCGGCAGTCTCGTCCAGATTAATTTGTCTGCGGGGAGTCTTAGGGCGATTGAGAAAAGAAGATTCGTTCCCGCCGGTGCTTCCCACTTGTCACCGCGACGCCCGCGTCCGCACGTCTGATGGTCCGCCTGAATCGTGCTGAGATGCGTTCCCCCTCCCTCACGCAACAGCTTGAGAAGATCGTCATTGGTGGACCCGGTCTGATCGAGAAAACAAAATCGATCTTCGGGGAAAAGACGAACCAGATCCGGCGACCAGCCGCGAGTCACCCCGTCATAAACTCCTGAACTCATCCCTGCTCGACGAGGTCCAACCCGAGATCAATAGAACGCACCGAATGGGTCAAGGCCCCGACGGAGATAAAATCGACACCGGTCTCGGCAATCGCAGCAATCGTCTCCAGATTCACCCCGCCGCTCGCTTCGAGGAGGATGCGTGATCCGACCTCATCCCTCATCGCCACCGCTTCAATCAATTGCGCGTTCGACATGTTATCTAACAAAACCACATCGATACCGGCAATTCTGAGGAAAGCAGCAAGCTGATCGAGCCGGTCCGCCTCGACTTCGATTTTCAAATCCGGCATTTCCGCTTTCAGTTCTCCGATCCTTTCGGCGAGATCGACCGGCTTCAGGTTTGCGGCGAGATGGTTGTCTTTCACCATGACGGCATCGTAGAGACCGATGCGATGATTTGTTCCCCCTCCATGGAGAACCGCTGCCTTTTCGAGTTCGCGGAATCCAGGAGTCGTCTTTCTGGTGTCGAGCAATTTTGCCTCCGTGTCCTTGATCAAATCCATGAAAGTTCGCGTCACCGTCGCGACCCCCGAAAGCCGCTGCATGAAATTCAACGCGGTCCGCTCCGCCGTGAGAATCGACCGTGTCGCCCCGCTGATTTCGAGCACCACTTCACCTTTCTCAACCGGAGCCCCATCACCCACGATTTCCGTGATGACCAAATCTGGATCGACCTGCCGGCAGACTTCGATAGCCACGGCAACTCCAGAGACAACAGCGGAGTCCCGACTGACGATTTTCCCGATGGAACGGTGAGCCTCATCAACGAAATGTTCACTCGTGAGATCGCCGATTTCCCGGAGATCTTCGAGAAGGGCAAGGCGGATCAGTTCTTTCGAAATATCATTCATGGTGTCTTCCCGGGCTTAGGCTCATCCTTTTCGGTGAGACTCCTAAAATAGTAGCGATCAAACGTATCATTGAGAGAGCGATAGAAATCGATGAGGACATCGATCTTGTGGTCGATCTTCGGGTAGTCACGGCAGTAATCCCAGAGGTTCGGATTCGTGAACAGGTGAGCGGCGGTTTCATTGAGGTCCTGCTCGATCGAAACCTGATTGTATTGCGTCAAAAAACCCTCTGCCATGAGTTCCGTATCGAGCCTTAACAATCCACTCCCGGAGCCACCCGTCTTCTTTTGCTCAGCGGCGAGGACGCGGGTCGCTTCAGAGCGATCACCTGACTGCTCCTCGATGACACCGGGCGCGCGATAGACATAACCGGGAGCGTTCCCTTTTTTCCAGCGCAGCGGCTCAAAAGCCTCCTCATTCTTCTTTAAGAGGATCGACGAGAATTCATGATGAAAGCGCTGCTCAAATCCACGGGCATCAAAACTCTCCCGATAGACGAGAACGATGCGCTCAGCATTCGCCATGTAAGTCCCTCCATAACCGACATCATAGAATCGAAGTGATCCCACGACATAGATCCCGTCGAGAAATTCCTTCAGAATCGAGTCCGGATACTTCGCGAGCGCTTCGTTCAGGATCCCTGACGCCGCCGCGTGAAGTGACGCATCGAGCGGTTCAATCACGGCCATGATCGGCTCCTCAACCCACGAGCCGGGAAGAAAAGAATCATCAGCAGGAAAACGGATGTAGTCATCGGAACGGACGACCCCGGATGAAACAAGGAGACTGAAAAGAACGAGTGAAAGAGCTAGCGAGCGCATCAGTCTTAGCGTTGCCCTTTTTCCAACCATACGGCAAGCAAAGAGATGTCTGCCGGGGTGATTCCGCTGATCCTCGCGGCCTGACCGAGCGTCTTCGGACGAATGTGCTCAAGCTTCACCTGCGCCTCCCGCTTTAAGCCATGCATGTTCGTGAAGTCGAAGCTCTCGGGAATTTCACGCCCATCAAGGCGGCGGGTCTTTTCAACCATCTCAGCCTGACGCCGAATGTATCCTTCATACTTCACGTCGATTTCGACCTGCTCCCAGATCTCTGCGGTGTAACTCGCTTTGAGATCCTCCTCGAAACCCTCCCAGGTAGACTCAGGACGCTTCAGCCATTTTGCGAGCGAGCCGTCTGCGGTATGGGTATTTTCAAGGCAGCGGCGAAGTTCTCCGATCTTTTCCATTTTAGCGTGGGAACGCTCACGGAACGCAGGGTCAATCAAACCACTTCCGGTCGCTTTCTCAAAAAGACGGAGATCGGCGTTGTCGTGTCGCAGGAGGAGACGGTGCTCGGCACGGCTCGTGAACATCCGATAAGGCTCATCGACCCCTTTCGTGACGAGGTCGTCGACCATGACGCCGAGGTAGGCTTCGTCGCGTCCGAGAATGAAGTCAGGTTTGCCTGCCACCTTGAGGGCAGCATTCGCCCCGGCGATGAGACCCTGGCCTGCCGCCTCCTCATAGCCGGACGTCCCGTTAATCTGCCCGGCAAAATAGAGACCGGCAACCCGCTTCGTTTCGAGTGTCGGGTAGAGCTGGGTCGGAAGACAGTAGTCATACTCAACCGCGTATCCCGGCCGGATAATTTCGGCATTCTCCAATCCTTCGATGGAGCGGATGAAATCATACTGCACCTCAAACGGCAACGAGGTCGAAACGCCGTTCACATAATACTCGTGAGTCTGCCGCCCCTCGGGCTCTAAAAATACCTGGTGGCGATCCTTTTCGGCGAAGCGGACGACCTTATCCTCGATTGAGGGACAATAACGCGGGCCGATCCCTTCGATGATCCCGGAGTACATCGGCGACTTGTCGAGATTCGCGGTGATGACGTCGTGCGTTCTCTGATTGGTGTAGGTGATCCAGCAGGGTAATTGTTCCACGTGGAACATCTCGTCACTCCAGTGATTCAAACTGAAGATATCGTTCTCGCCCTTCGGCTCGAAAGGTGATCGGAAGGAAAAGAGAGGAGGCGGCGTATCGCCGTGTTGAGCCTCGCACTTTGCAAAGTTGATCGACTTCCCGTTGAGACGGCATGGCGTCCCCGTTTTGAATCTCTCAACCTCGAACCCCAGCTGCCGCAAATCATCACTCAGAGTCGATGTTGCATCCCCCATGCGTCCGCCTTGTTGGTTCTGTAACCCGACGTGCATTAAGCCACGCATGAAAGTCCCTGTCGTCACCACGACCGAAGCGCTCTCGATGCGAAGACCGAGACTGGTTTCAATCCCTCTCACCTCGTCATTCTCGACAAGAAGGCTCGCGACATTCCCCTGGTGAAGTTCGATCCCCTCCTGACCCTCGATGAGCCACTTCATCCGGAACTGGTAGGCCTTCTTATCGCACTGGGCACGAGGAGCACGGACGCTGGGCCCCTTCTTCGCATTCAGCGTCCGAAACTGGATCGCAGTCGCATCCGTGTTCAGCGCCATGACCCCTCCCAGCGCATCGATCTCACGGACCATGTGGCCTTTCCCTAATCCTCCAATCGCAGGGTTACAGGACATTTGACCGAGCGTGTCCAGATTCTGACTCAGCAGCGCCACCTCGGCACCAACACGCGCCGCCGCCATTGCCGCTTCGACGCCGGCATGACCGCCGCCGATTATCAGGACATCGTATTTTTTTGGGTAAACAAACATCTAAATTATACAAAACGTTCCACGTGGAACACGGTATCGAATTCAGCAAAAAAGCACCAAATTTAGACGACTTACCGTTTTCCTTCAGGGGGACTTTAAGCTAACGTCCGCACCCTTCCAACTTCGGGAGGAATATTTCTCATAGAGATGGCCGCTAAGACTAAATCGAAACCTACTGCTGAATACGCTGACGCACCGATTAATGCGTCACTCACTGACGAAGATAAGATCGAATTGCTCCGCAAGATGGTCCGGATTCGTCGCTTCGAGCAGACCTCACTGAAGCATTATCAAGGCGACAAGATCGGCGGGTTCCTTCACCTCTACATCGGTCAGGAATCAGTCGCGGTCGGATCAATCTCCCTCCTCGGCGAGCACGACCATGTCATCACCGCCTATCGCGATCATGGGCACGCTCTCTCCGTCGGGATGAACATGAACGAATGCATGGCCGAACTTTTCGGAAAGGCAACCGGTTGCTCAAAAGGGAAAGGCGGGTCGATGCACTACTTCGCACCGGACAAAAACTACTGGGGCGGTCACGGAATCGTCGGCGGACAAACCCCTCTCGGAGCCGGTCTCGCCTTCGGCGTAAAATACAAAGGCCTCAGGGGATGTTGCCTCTGCTACCTCGGTGACGGCGCGATCAACCAGGGGGCCTTTCACGAGTCACTAAACTTGGCCTCTCTTTGGGATCTCCCCGTGATCTATATCATCGAAAACAACGGCTACTCCATGGGCACCTCCCAGGCCCGCTCCTCCGCCTTCCCTGAAGGCGGCCTCGCCCAGCGTGCCGAAGGTTACAACATGGCGTGGGACAAGATCGAAGGTGTCAGCGTCTATGAAATCCGCGCCGGAGTACAGAAAGCCGTCGAGCGTGCTCACGAAGAATCGAAACCGACCATCATCGAAATCATGACCTATCGTCACAAAGGTCATTCCGTTGCTGATGCGAACACCGAGAAGTATCGCACTAAAGAAGAGATTCAGAAATACATGCAGGAGCACGACCCAATCGACTTCTGGAAAACAACTCTCCTTGAGGAAGGTGTCATCACCGAAGAGGACTACAAAACGATCAACAGGGAAGCTGGTGACGAAGCAAACGCCGCTGCCGAATTCGCAGAGAAGTCGCCCTTCCCCGACGAGTCTGCCATTTTTGACGACATCTATTGGGAAGTTGATAACAACACCGAAGCCGGACGCACCGGACGTCACTTCTTCCACCAGTAAACCACTGACAATTTAGCACCCTGCATGCCCTCTGAAGCCTCGGCGAAAGAGGGTTAACTTTTCATTTACTGAACATGCCAAGAGAAATCACTTATCGCGAAGCCCTCCGGGAAGGACTCGATGAAGAACTCGCCCACGATGACAATGTCATCATCATGGGCGAAGAAGTCGCCGAGTACAACGGCGCTTACAAAGTTACTGAAGGCCTTTGGAAAAAGTGGGGCGACAAGCGCATCATCGACGCACCCATTTCCGAGGCCGGATTCATCGGCCTGGGAATCGGTGCTTCGATGCTTGGGATCCGTCCCGTCATGGAGCTGATGTTTTTCAGCTTCGCTTACGTCGCTTTCGATCAAATGATGAACAACGCCGCGACCTGTCGTTACATGTCAGGCGGTCTTACGAATTGTCCGATCGTCGTCCGCGGCCCTGCAAACGGCGGAACGAATGTCGGCGCGACGCACTCGCACACTCCGGAGAACATTTTCGCGAACATGCCCGGACTGAAGGTGGTCTCCCCATCCGACGCTTACGACGTGAAAGGACTGATTAAATCTGCGATCCGCGATAACGATCCGGTCTATTTCATGGAGAGCACCGTGCTTTACGGCATGACTGGAGAAGTCCCCTCGAACGACGAACTCGAAGACGGCGAACTCATCATCCCTCTCGGCAAAGCAAAGGTGAAACGAGAGGGCACCGACATCTCTCTCATCGCTCACGGCCGTGCCGTCGTGACCTCATTGCTCGCCGCCGACATTCTCGCCGAGAAGTACGATATCAACGCCGAAGTTCTCGACCTCCGCAGCATTCGTCCCCTCGATGAAGCAGCAATCATGGAAACGGTGCGGAAAACTCACCGTGCGATTTACATCGAAGAGAACAAGCCCTTCTGCGGAATCGGCGCTCAAATCTCCTCGATGATCATGGAGCAGGCCTTCGACGATCTCGACGCTCCCGTCCTGCGGATCACCAGCGCCGACGCTCCCGCTTTTTACAGCCCGCCGATTGAGAAGCTCCAACTGCCGACCGCAGAGGAAATCGTCGAGCGCGCTTTGACAATTTGTTAGAGTCTAACAAATCCACAATTTAGCTTTCTTTATACCCTCTAGTTTTACACCGATCACATGGCAGCCTATCTCACGATGCCCAAACTGAGCGACACCATGAGCGAAGGAACGCTCGTGAAGTGGCTCAAGAAAGAAGGTGACTCCGTCTCCATGGACGAAGAAGTCGCCGAAGTCGAAACCGACAAAGCCACCATGGCGATGCCCTCTTTCGACGACGGCATCCTTCACAAGATTTATGTGAAAGAAGGAGAGACCGTTCCGCTCGGCGCGACTCTTGCCCTTATTCTGGAGGAAGGCGAAGAGCCGCCGGCAGATGCCGACGCGCCACCTGCCTCCGCCACTCCCGCTGTTGCCGAGGAACCCACAGAAAAAAAGGAGGCAAAACCCGAAGCAGCCGCGGCACCTCCTGCGAAGGTAACGCCCCCGAAAGCGAGCACTCCCGCTCCGGCCCCCGTCTCTACCGGCGGTCGTGTCAAAGCCTCACCCCTCGCCCGCAAACTCGCGGCGGAGCGCGGCGTTAATTTGAGCCGCGTTAAAGGAACCGGCCCCGGTGGCCGCATCATCCGCGAAGATGTTGAGAGTGCCCCGATTGGTGGCGGTGGCGGATCCGATCTCGGACTCCTCCCCGCGAGCGACGGCTTGATCGATGCAAACATTCCCCTTTCCGGAATGCGCCGCGTCATCGCGCAACGCCTCCTTGAGAGCAAAACGACGATCCCTCATTTCTATCTCAATATCGAAGTCGACACCGAGCCACTCATGACGATGCGCGGGCAAGTCAACGAAGCGAGCGTCGCCAACGGCGGCCCGAAATACACGGTGAACGATTTCATCATGCGCGCCACCGTCCTCGCGACTCAGGCGACGCCGGAAGTGAACGCCTCTTTCATGGGTGACTCGATCCAGCAATACAGCGAAGTCCATCTCTCCATCGCCGTCGCGATCGATGAAGGACTCGTCACTCCCGTGATCCGCTCCGCTCAGACAAAATCGATCAAAGAACTTGCGGCGGAAATCAAGGACCTCGCCACTCGTGCCCGGGACAAGAAACTCGCGCCCGATGAAATGCAGGGCGGCACCATCACTATTTCCAACCTCGGCTCCTACGGGATCTCCAACTTCGACGCGATCATCAACCCACCGCAGGCGATGATCCTTTCGGTCGGCACGATCACGAAGCAACCTGTCGTCAACAGCGCCAACCAGATCGTCCCCGGTCAGCGCATGTGGATCGGGATGAGCTGCGACCATCGTGTTATCGACGGAGCCGTCGGCGCGACTTTCCTCGCCCACTTAAAACGCTTCATCGAAACCCCGGTTCTCCTCGTATCCTAACACAACACGAATTAAGAGGCCTCGCACTCCCAAGGCAAACTCTTCTTCCTCCGCCTAATCTTCTTCATACTCCCATCTCAAGAGCGAGATTAAGAAGAAGACAAGACCCCACCTCCTACTTTTTACCTTCAAACTTTTAACTGCTCACTGCGCCTCCGGCGCAAAAATACATCATGGCAACTTATGACCTCATCGTAATTGGCGGAGGCCCTGCGGGCTACGTCGGCGCAATCCGGGCCGCACAGCTCGGCAAAAAAGTGGCCTGCGTCGAAAAAGAACGCGCTGGCG
>Ga0222633_1000128_pt1 | contig 83273 bp, 84 predicted proteins | sample AntAcemetageno48_FD_179816 | JGI IMG/M metagenome (GOLD analysis project Ga0222633, IMG submission 179816) | Saline water microbial communities from Ace Lake, Antarctica - #48 | ecosystem: Environmental > Aquatic > Non-marine Saline and Alkaline > Saline | place: Antarctica: Ace Lake | collected...
AGATGCTCTTGTCCAATTGCATCACCACTCTCATCAACCAAAAATACAAACAAAAAATTAGGTTTCGTCCGTTGCGCTTTTCGCGGGGTGCGTACCGCAGGCTTCGCGGTGAGCGCGACGCGGGAAGGCGCGATGGCTTTGGTGGCTCGGAGGGACTGGAGTTGGGTGGAGTTGAGTTGGGGGGGATCGGTGTTGAGGTCAGTGATCCGGCGTCGCAAGAGTTGAGAGTTGGGGATGGCACGGGCTGGGAACAAAGATCGTGACTCATCTGGTTGGAAGAAAAGAAAATCTTCGAATCGAGAGCGTCACTCCGGTGGCCACGAGCCTTGACCCGACAACATGCGCGAAACAAACGCCACGCGCGAAAAGAGTTGATCCGTACCGAAGCGCAGACGTTCGCGGCGGTGGCGGTGGCGGCCATGGCGAGTGTGGTGACGAAACGCGGACGGGAACCGTGCGGTCGAGGAATGACAGGGATGTGGGTGGCACTTCAGAAGTGCAGGATAAGACTAAGGAAGGTGAGTATTTCCCATTTACCACATTCCGACGACTGATTGCCCATACGAGACTGACACTTTCTTTTTATCCAAGGCAGATCGGAGGCGGTGTTATTTCTCTGCTTTCGTGCTTTGCACGATTGTGCGTATTTTTTCCTCATCAGACCGCCTCGCCCATGCTTCGGGCGACGGAAACGGGTGACGACCCCGCGTACTTCGAGAAACTGGAGGAACGCCGACGCCGACGGAACTGTCAGATACAGGTACGTGTGGTGGAATACCGCAGTGGGATTTTTCGGACAGCACGTCGTCGGTCGTCCCATGGACAACTGCAACGATCGAGACGTAACAACGACGGCAATCGATTTCGTGGTAACACAATCATCACCACAATCATCACCTCATCACTCTTCCCACCTCATTCACTTCCTTCTCCCGCACAGCAACGCGTGTTAGCCGCCGTAATCCTCTCCGCAGTGTTTTACGTCCTGTTCCTGGTTGTGTCGCAGGTGTACAGGGGCAAGCGAGACCGGCGATTCGCGGGGTCGTACTCCAGGCGAAACAGAACAAAAAGTGGAACGGGCGGGGTGGTGCGTGGGTTGTGCAGGTCTGAAGGAGAGCACTGACTTTTACAAGCCTCCGCCGGCCTCGCGTGTTCCCAGCACAACGCCCTTAGCGGCGTGCGGTGCGAAGCAGGTGGTCACCGTGCGCGAAACAAACGATGCCCGCACGGGAAGGAGAAACAACAGTGCGCGGTGTGCACCCCTTGTCCCCACGGCGTGGTGAAACACCGCTGCGTGAAGTGCGTCGGGTGCCCTCACGGGAAGCTGCAAAGAAACTGTGCGGAGTGCATCCCCTGCCCCCACGGGAAAATGAAACGTGCCTGCGCGGACTGCAACCCTTGCCCGCACGGCAAGCGGAAAGACAGCTGCGCGGAGTGCAACCACTGTCCCCACGGCAAGCGGAAAGGCAGCTGCGCGGACTGCAACCCGTGCCCCCACGGCAAGGTGAAAGGCAGCTGCCCGGTGTGCAGCCCCTGCCCCCACGGCAAGCTGAAACGCAGCTGCGTGGAGTGCAACCCGTGCCCCCACGGCAAGCGGAAAAGGGACTGCATGGAGTGCATCCCGTGCCCCCACGGTAAGCAGAAACGCAGCTGCACGGTGTGCAGCCCCCACGGCAAGCTGAAACAGAGCTGCGCGGAGTGCAACCCGTGCCCCCACGGGAAACAGAAAGGCAGCTGCGTGGCGTGCAACCCGTGCCCCCACGGCAAGCTGAAACGCAGCTGCGCGGTGTGCACCCTCTACCCCTACGGCAAGGTGAAACGTGGCTGCAAGGCGTGCAACCTTTTCCTTAAGATTAAAACACGATGACTAGGGAACTCGATTGAGTCAGCGGTGCAGTTGTCATGTGGATTTGACTCCAGTAGGAGTCAGTGGTTTAGGTATATTCATGGTTTCAACACTAGCGAACTAGTACCCCACCTGTGGTTAGTTCCACGTCTCTCCCGGACACGCATCACCCGAAATCAAGTCGAACCCTTTGTTCATTTGTTTGCACTCGCACCCCTGTTTTTCCGAAAGGTACGTCCCGTCGAAACCGCAGCACGTCTCCCGGTCAAACCCACTTGACGAAAAAACGTCGCTCACCGAATCGCTCGGTACGAACTGATACGATAAAAAAGAAAGTGTCAGTCTCATATGGGCAATCAGGGAGGCGGAACGTGGTGATTGGGAAATACTTACCTTATCCCCCGGGTCCATGCGGAACGCGACGCACTGGAAGTGGCACCAGCTCTTGCCGAACTCGTTAGGGCCGTTGAAACACCCCGGGCTCGGCCACCCCGCTTTGCCCCAGTGAAGACGGCCGCGGCAGGTGTTCGACCGCAAAATGGAGACGATGTTTTGAAGCGATTTGTTCTTGTCAGGCGACGCGTCTTTGTCGTCGTCATCTGCGTACCGCACGAAGTCCTCGATGTTTACGTACATGCACGTTCCCGACGCGAGCCCGTTCGTGGGGGCTAGGTAACCTGACTCTTCGTTCACGAAACGAATCAAACCCTGGGAGTGGGAACGAAAAAGGTTAGTCTTTGAGTATTGTGTTGGGCGATGTAATACAGTGGGCAAACAGTCTTGTACTCTGGTGCACTTTTGTAGTGGTAAGACTTGCGTCACTGCACTCCATACAGGCCATCAAACAGTCAAATTACGTACTTGGGAGCGGAACCCGAAGGCGTCGGCGCCGACGTCGCCCGTGTTTTCGTCGCGCGTCGCGCGCGCGATTGTCGCCAAACACTTACGATATAGAAAAGATAGAGTCAGTCGCGTATGGGCAAACAGTCTGGTGTGCCTGGATTTGGGAAACGCCCAATACGTACCTGCCCCGCCAAACGCATCGGCACGCAGGTTTCGTACTGGTCGTACCCGAACTGGTCGTGCTGATCGTACTGCTGTTCCGACATTGTGAGGTAGCTCTTTGGTTGTCCCACGAAAAGTGTCAGTCTTTCGGGCCATGTGTGTGAGTAATTACTCTGGACAATCGACAAAACAGTGCCTGGATTTGGGAATAAAGCCCCAACGCGTACCTTTCGCGCCGGGAACACCCCCGACGCGACGTTCACCACACTCGCGCGTTCCCACTGCTTCGCGAACAACCGCGCCAGGTTATCGTTACCGAGGGCCTTAATGTTTTCCGTGACGTCCCTTGGGGCGTCCCGCGGTTGGTCGGCCACGACGCCTCTGCGCTCCAAGCCGCGAAGCGACGACGCGTGCGGGGCACCGCTCGCCTGGCACGATAAAAAAGAAAGTGTCAGTCTTGAGTCTTACTGTATGAGCAAATATTCTACTTGTGATGCGTTTGTAACAGCCGCGAGTACTGGTAAGAGTTACCAGTAGTGCACTTCCGTCTCGTATGCGCAATCGCGACCGGCGGAACGCGGCAGGTGGGAAAAATACGTACGCGCGAAGTCGCGCTCGCGATCGCGTTGTTGCGCTGGTCCTGCGTTGTTTGAGAGTCTGGCGGTGGCGATTCGTCTCCTGTGGTATTCCAAGCAGCGTTCGCGTATCCGCCACTTTCGTGAACCAAATGACTCTCCACGCCGAGCAAAACGCTCAGGTCGTCTTCGAAGTCGTCCTTGGTGGAGTAAAAAAGAAAGTGTCAGTCTCGTATGGGCAATCAGTCGGCGAAATGTGGTAAATGGGAAATACTCACCAACCGCGAAAACGAAACCTCGGTGACTTTCCCAAGCGGGAAGAACCAAAACGCCTGATACAATAAAAAAGAAAGTGTCAGTCTCGTATATCGCGATGTATGGACAACAGTCAGAGGTAACAGTCCCTTCTGGTACGAGGATGGGCAATCAGGGAGGCGGAACGTGGTGATTGGAAATACTTGCCTGCGTTTCGTCCAGTCGGCGCATTTCGGGTGACGCCGTGGCGCATTGGCGTCGGCGTTCGGTTCGTTGCTCGTCGCTCGTCATTTCTGATGAATCGATGGCCATAGCGATATCTTCGCACTCTGCGAATTTAGCGCTCGCTTTTTCGACTTTCCGGACAAACGCCTCGGGAGTGAGGTCGAAGCTGGTTTTTCGCACCGGGTGGTTACGAACGATCCTCATGGTCACGTCCACCACCACGCCCAACCTGCCTAAGTTGGTTCTCGCCGCGCGGAAGACGTGAGGTTCCGTGTTTTCCTCGTCCAACGCAACCACTGTGCCGTTCGCGAGCACCAGGGTCATCGCGGTGAGCTGCGTTTGTAAACGAAAAGTAAAGGGTCAGTCTTGAGTACTATTCGGAGTAAACCGATTGAGTACACGTAAACAGTCACCCGTAATCGGGCGGAACAGTGCGTATGTGATGTATGAGTAAACAGTGAGTAGTCAAAGCGGGTCCGAACCGCCGTCTCTGGGTTTGGGAAAGCCCATATACACGTACCTGGCTGGACAAAGACCCGTGTCGCAACGACGACCCGTGCGTCGCCGTGGCCACGGCGCCGCCGATGGTCTGGTCCACGAACCACGGAAACGCGGGAAGAGTGTACCCGTCGGATGACACGTCTTTGTCCCGTAACGAACGCAACACATCAAGGGACTGCGTTTCATCCGAGCTTTCTTGTTTTAATAATTCATCATCATCATCGTCATCGTCACCGTCGCCTCTTCGGTGGTTTTCCAGAAAGTCCAAAACGTCCCGCACCGTGGCGCCGGCGTCGGACTTGACGGTCATTTTGGAAAGGTTCACTTCGAACCGAGAGGAGTCGGCGTCGGCGTCGTTCGGGTTCGAACCGCGGTTGGTGTCGTCCCCGACAGTGTCACTACCCAACAAGGCTCGCGAATTTGAGGAGCCCAGTGCGTTGTCAGTCTCGAAATTAACCGACCGCACCTGGCTCGACACCACGTCCACCGCGTTGGCGTCCTCGCCGGCGCCTGTTTTCGTGAAAGAAAAAGGTCAGGAAAAGTGTCAGTATCCCTTTCAACGGCGTCAACTTGGCGATGAAAAAGCCCTTTCAACACTGATTTGCGATCGGCTTTCTTTTTGCTTAAATGTCGCCTTTATTGTCAGTGTCCCGTAACCCGCGTTATGTAATTATGGGCGGACAGTCGGCAATCGCTTGGCTGGATTCGGGCCGGACACAGCGCACTGGTCCGAGTAATCGGGCCGGACACAGTGCGTTTGTGATTTATTTGGCACACAGCCGCGATTACGTCGGTAACTGCGTCCGTACGTTCAAGTAGCGCACAAAAAAGAGGGTCCGTAAACGCCGCGCCGCCTGATTTGGGAAAGGGAACACGCACAGAACATTTGTTTGTTCCACGAGTGCCCCACGCCTACCGCGCGAACTTTGGGGAACGCGGCGACCACGGCGGCGACGTCGCCGACCGTTTGCGGGATGGCCATCCTCAAACCAGCCGCGCACGCGTGCTTGCCTTGGAAGTTGGAAAGGTCGTGCGCGGAGGTACCCAGCTCGGCGACCGTGACACGCGCGTGGAAGCACAGAAACGTGAGAAACGTGAACACCGTGGGTACCACGAAGCGAAACGTGAGTTGTGCGTGGTGGGTGCGCTTTGTTCCGCGACGCACGACGCGGGCATCGCGCGTGCCCGCGTGTACGCGTTGTCGCGTCGTGAGCGTCATCGCCACGGAACGAAACGTGTTTCGTAGCAGCCGTCCAGGGCGCGCGTTTCGTGGTGTGGCCAGGCAGGCTAGGGAGCGGAGCGCGGGCCAACGGCGAAGCGAAGGGAAAAGGGCTGGCGTCACAAAAACGTTCGACGGTCCCACGAATTCTTAAAACGTTTCGACTCCTCCCAGGTTTCGCGGGTGCCGTCGTCACGAACACGTCGAGGAAACGAAAAAAGTCTGTCTCGGACACGTCGAGGAAAGAGAAGTGCGAACCGCACGTTTGCAGGACGCGTGTCGAAGCGTGTGTCTGCTGCACGTCGGTTCGCGTCCAAGAACAAACAAAACGTTTTGGCCAAACGCAAACGCGTCACTTCAACACGCACGTTTCCCCACCTCTCTCCACCTCCCCACGATGTCGACGCACATGTTCACCAACTCCTTGTCCTTTCTCTGCCCGTCCTCCACCGGTTCCGCCGGCCCCAAAGGCCGCCGTGCCGTGCGTGTCTCCGCGACCACCGAGGAACGCGCGGAAACAAAACAAGCCGCGGTCCCCACGGTTGTGCCCGGCGCGCGGTACGACGACCTACAGAGCGCGGTGAACGCCGGGTTAGTGGTGGGATGCCCTCCTTTCATTGACGGCATCGACGTGTTCGGTTTCTTCAACGACATCAAGCAAACCGAAGCGCAGAGGTACGCGGACGTGGAGATCACGCACGGCCGCGTCGCCATGCTCGCCGCGCTTGGTTTCCTGGTTGGCGAACAAGTCGAAGGGAGGTACGTATTGGGCCTTTCCCAAATCCCAGCACTGTTTGCGGACTCTCTTTGAGTGTACTACTAGTAACATGTACTAGCAACTGTTACAACTACATACATCACAAGTAGACTGATTGCCCATACAGTACACCCATACTCAAGACTCAAGAATGACACTTTTTCAGTTCCTTCCTTTTCGACGCGCAAATCACGGGCCCCGCGATCGACCACTTCCAGCAAGTCCCGCCAATCGCCTGGGGCTTAGTGGGCGCCGCGATTTTCGTCGCCGAAGCGAGCCGGGTCCAAATCGCGTGGCAAAACCCGTTCGAAGCTGATTCCCTGTTCTTGATGAAACCAGAACACTTCCCCGGAGATTACGGCTTCGACCCGCTCGGTTACGCGACCAACAAGCCCGACGCTTGGCTGCGAGACATGAAAATGAAAGAGCTGAACAACGGCAGAGTCGCGATGATCGCCATTTCAGGAATGGTCGCGCAGGAGCTCGTGGAGGGCGTCAACTTACTGCCTGCGGATTACGTCGTCGGCGTTGGCGGACCGGATGGCCTGAAGATGCTGGAGCAAGCGTGCGCCGGCGCACCAAACGAAGCGACCTGCGCCGCGGCGTTCGCGGCGGCGGAAAAGGCGGCGGTAGCGCTGGGGATGTAAGAGTTCCCAGCTATGTACTTTTCGAGTATAGAGACGACATCGCTTTGAATTGATTGCATGACAAAAAAACATTCTAAAAAATCTATTGACTACCTCGTCACCTTCTTTTCTTTACCCTAGTGCTAGTTTCTTTAGAGGTTTCCTTCGAGGTTACCCTAGCCGAAGTATCTCCGTTCGCCTCCCCGTGGGCGCCCTCCCCGTGTTCCTTCACGAGCGCGTCCGCGGTATCCTCGTCCCGCACGGAGCACTTCGCGAAGCTCCCGTCTTCGAACTTCTTCGCGTACCGTTTGGAAAACACGTCGATGTAGTACTCGGCGCCGTTCCAGATGCAGGATAAAAAAGTTAACAGCATCAGCGAGGTGTGTATTGTTTTGTTACCGTAACAAAGCGGAATCGGCAGAAACGTGACCACGGTGTACACGAGCTGCAGGGTAACGAACACGAACTTTGTTTTCAACGATGTGGCGTCGAACAACTCGTCCTTTGCGAATAAACCGAGACGTCGCGAAAACCGCAGCGCGAATTTCGTGACCCCCGCTTTGTAATCCCCCGCCAGCCACCGCAGGCTCGTCACCAACTCCGGGTCCTCGTCCAGGCGCGTGACGTCCACGAGCTCGGTTTTCAGGAGATAGCCTATTTGCCACGCGAGGTACCCGATGGTTGGGTATACCAGGAATTGAGCTACGGAAGTTTGCGCATCGACAGGTGCGCTAAAGGCTTCAAAAGAACTCTTAGCACTCGAGGTACTTTTTGCTAACCAGTCATCATCGCCCGCGAAGATTTTCGGAACCGCTTCCAAAACGTCCGCCTGGCCGTACCACCGCGCGCACCACGTCAGCAACGCGGGCATGACGTGGATGTACACGCTTTGCACTTTGTCGTGCGAGTGGAAAACCAGGGAGTTTCGCCAAAGCGGAATGGCCCACAGAATCGGGCCGTTGGCGTACGCGAAGGTCATTTTGAAAATGGCCACGCCGAAAGCGGTGCCGTACTCACCGGAGGTATTTCCGCCACGAATGTTCCAAAAAGTATTTCCACCCAGGATTTGAAAAAAGTGAAACGCGTTGGCGTAGTAACAAAAGTCTATGAGGAAGTAGTGGTACTTGATGCTGTAATACTGGTAGGCGCGGTAGGCGAAAATGCCAGGGGCGGTAGCTAGGTAGTACAGATGGAAAAATTCCGGGAACTCGGTGGCGACGAACTGCGTGACTAACAGCCCCACCACGCCGAGCGTGAAGCTGACTTTGTCGATTGTCTGTACGGCTCGCGGGAGCTTGACGAAATCCCGAACCCGTGTGACGCCGGACTTGTCCCCCGTAACGGCCATCCGTAACGCCTTTTTTCCAGTACTGCCTATGGCGCGCCTTCTGTTTGAAATAGCACTGCGAATGGTACCAGGCGGGCGCTTCCACAGCAAAGAGAGCTGCGGCGCGCGCTTGCGCCATTTCGGCGTCACGTTAAGTTCGTCGTCGGAAACATCGTCGGATTGAAAATCGTCGGATTCGGAAAAGTCCTCCTCGTACCCGTCGGTGGGGGCGGGCGAAATCGGGTCCTTATTAGGCTATGCGTTATAGTGATACGCACGTGAGGATGTAAAGGTGTAGTACAGGTGTAGTGTAGGCGTAAGAGTTAGGCGGGTCAGCGTGGGAATTTCACGGGACAGGACACGGCGAGAAAAAGCAACGAAAAGCGCGTCTTCAAAAATGGCGTGGGACTTTTTTTCGGGATTGGAAGGATGGTGGCAACGACGAGATTTGCGACGCGGTCGTACCTCTCGCGAACCGTTTCGTCGCGTGGCGGCCATCGCGCGTACGCGTGGAGGCTCTCGCGCGCGCGGCCCAAAGCGCGCGGGCCGACGCCAAAGCGCCAACGCGAGTGGAGGGAAATCTGAGAGTGGTTTAGGTCTGGCCAAACGCGTTTTGTGAAAATTTCCGTTTTCTCTTTCTTCGGTTAAGTGATTCAACCATGACGTCTCAGTTCTCGATGCGGGCGGCTTGCGTTCCCGCTGCCCCGCATCGCGGCGTTTTCGTGTGTTCGCGCGGCGCCGTAGACGTGAAAGGCCGGTCACGAGTCACGGTGAGGAGTTCCAAACAGGACATGACAAGTGTCACGAGTAACTCGAACTCATCCCCGGCTGGTTCCGAGGCCGAAACGTTCGTGTATTACGCCTCGTTTGGGTCAAACATCCTGGCAGAACGTTTCAATTGTTACCTGAAGGGTGGCCGAGTCGAGGGGATGATACGGGACATGCCCGGCAGTCGAAACAAAACCACACCAAAGGAGTGGCACGTGTGGCACAACCTTCCGCACCGGCTTTTCTTCGCGCACTCGTCCCCGACGTGGGAGGGGGGGGGCGTTGGGTTTGTGGACTTTTACGAAAACAACGACGAAGAGGGTGATGAGGTTGATCACCTCTCCGCGTCAAGAACAAACACAAAACAGCAAACCACCCTCGGCACGTCCTACCGCCTGTACCGCATAACCCTCGAGCAGTTCAACGACGTTTTGGCGCAGGAGAACGGGATGGTGCCTGGTGACGGTAATTGCCAGGCGCTGACGAGTGATGAGGCGCGTTCTTTAGCGCGGAAATGGAACGAAGTCGTTTCCGCAAAAAACGAAAACGGCGCCAAGCACGGCGGGATGGTCACGGCTTGCGTTGAGGGTTCCATTACCCGTGAAAATTTCGTACCCAGCACCGGCCCTCGTGGTAAAACCAGAGCCCCGTCCAACCGCTGGTACGGCTACGCCAAGTGCATCGGCACGATGCACGGCAAGTGCGTTTTGACGTTTACGTGCGACCCTACCGAGATGGAAAAATTTCGGTCGGGCCAAAACGCGACGAACGCGCCGAGCGAAGCGTACTACGACGTGATTAAAAAAGGGTTGGTGCAGACGGGAATGAGCGAAAGGGAGGCGGTTGCGTACCTGGATGAAAGAGTTCGCACATCCTTAATTGCGGAAGGAAGCGCACCGGTACGGTAGTAGGAGTACACTTATTAGACTTATTGTTACACTATCAGTTTAGCTGCTGCTATTTCGGCGCCCACCACTTCGGGGTTTTAACAATCACGCCCGCGTCGCGCCCGCGCGGGCCGTCGTCCCTCACCACGAACCGCGCGAAGGAAACGGAGTGGTTCACGCGAGTCAGGTGCTCCAGCCGCACCATCGCAAGGCCGAAATTTTCACTCCGGCGAAGCACTTTGCCCACCGATTTCGGAGGTTTGGTGGATGGTGAATCGGGGGTGCTTTTTTCGGCGGTCGGGAGTAACAGTTTCGCGTTTTTTAAAGAAAAATCCACCCCCGCGTCGTCGAACTTCGCAGGCATGATTCGTTTCCGGATCACCCCCGTGAAGTGCGTCCGCGCCACCAGCTCCTGGCCGACGTAACACCCTTTCGTCAAGGAAATCGCGTTGAGCCAGTGGAGGTTACACTCCAAAGGGAGTAAACCGGTGAGTTCGTCGCCTTCGCCTATTCCTAGCTCGTACCGGAACCGCTTGTACAAGTTGGAAGCAGATTCCTCGTCGTGACTTCGCTCGCTGGAATCGCCGTGTTTAGCCGCGCCATCCGCGTTCCCATCAACAAGCGCCTCCGCCACCGCGGCGGGTAGGATGCCTCGCAAGCCCAGCATTCGCGTCCTAGGGTCGATTGGGAGGAACGAAAGGAGGTGGTGCTTTTTTTTTTCCGTTGTTTCATTTCCCGAAGTCGACGGATCCCCAAACCACGTGTTCCCGCGGTCGCCCCGGGGACCCGATCGCTCATCGCCGCCCTCCCCGGCCGGGTCCCCCACCGCGACCACCGAGAAATCGGACGTGGCGTCATCTATGGTAACGGAGGCTCGCAAGCGCATTTTCGTCAGAAGTTTCACCGACTCGTCGAACGACACCGAGGGGAGATCCAGAAGCAACCCGCCCCCGCCACCGCCTTCGCCCATCTCTCGGTGGAAAAACACGTCTGCGCTTACTCGCCCAGTCGCTGATAGCACCGCGGCGTAAACTGGCGGTGCGCCCGGCTCACCGAGCCCACGAACGTCGTTCGTCACCACCCCCTGTAGCAGCTTCAGCGCATCCGTCCCGGCCACCCTAAGCACCCTGCGGTCCGCAAGACGCACACCGCGAGCCAACATTGCGCAGATCGATGTGCGATGTGTCCATCGAGAAAAAACAGACATGACAAAAAAGAGTTTCAGATAACACATGGTTACACTCTCAGCGCCCCGTCTGCGCCGCGGCGGCGTCCGCCGCGCCCAGCATCTGCCCCACGATCCCCACGCACTGCCAGTACTTGCTGGTGCACCTGTCAACGCACGAGTTCTCGCCAACGTTTAGGTCGCCATCTTTGTACTTCTTGTCGATGCACTTCTCGTGGCACCCGGAAACCATCCTGGAGTAAAAAATAAGAAACGTTTTGGGGAAGAGGGCAAGGTCAGTCTGAAGTTTCCGGAAACGACGAACGGGACGAGACGAAGAGAGATGCTAGGGAGGCTTGCTCGGAGACAGGAAGTGTGCTGTGAGCACAGTCGAAGAAGGCGACCATGTTCGTACAGTTCGCTCCACTTACTTGTTGAACAGCTCGACGCGGTATTCCATTTCCTGCGATGAGAAAAGGGGAGGGTAGGTGTCAGCGATGGGAACAGGATTTCGGCACCGGCGCGAACAGGCGGCAGATCGTAAATGTGCGATCCCTTCCCATCTCATCTCATCTCAACTCGCCCCGCTTCGTGGCCCCCTCCCACGTACCGTCGTGGCGTTCGCGAACACCTGCGCCATCATCGCGTCCTTTTCGGTTTGGGACATCTTGGACATGTCAGGTACCTGCTGCGCCATCGTGCCCGGAGGGTGTCACGCGAAGTGACGAGATGGGCAGTTGGCCGTCGCTCTTTGAGAGCGGTTTTGGCTGCTGATCTCGTAGCGCGCGAGCAGGCGCCATAAAGCGACACGTCTTTTTCTAAAAAAAGTGCATCGTCGCGTCACTGTTGTGCGCACGGTGCGATGGGGTCGGTGGGATGCGTGGCTCGGGGTGGCGCGGCGACGACCTCGCAGTGTGTGACGCGGCGAACTCGGGGTGGGGATGGGGCACGCGCGCGGTCGCGTGCGACGGCACGTACGCAAAACGCGCCCCGTTTCGGAGGCGTGACAACACGAAGGCACGAGAATGGGTTGCGTGTCACGGTCACGGGAAACGATCGCGACCGTAAATGGCACCGAGTACACGCGAGCGCCGATGAGTTAAGCGGTTTGGATGAAGACGGTATAACGGATACTACGAAGCTGGACCGCTTGACAGAACGTGACACACCGAACACGTTCGTGACGAAAACAGATAAAGTGTCTGCAATTGCAATCGTTTCCGATGCGGAAGTTTCGCGCACGAAAACTATCGACCCGGAGGTACTTGACACCTCGGAAGAGACCCCAGTTGGGTGGTCCCTGGACCTGTTCCCTGGGTCGTTCCAAGAGCTAGCCCAGAAGTGGCAAACTCTGCCCAGCCGGTACCGGGTTATTCTAGGCACCACCGCGGCGTTTGTGCTGTGCAACATGGACAAGGTGAACATAAGCGTGGCGATCATTCCAATGGCGAAAGAAATGGGGTGGAGCGTGGGCCAGGCTGGTTTGTTACAGTCCGCTTTTTTCTACGGCTTCGCGCTTTCGCAGTTACCCGGGGGGTACCTCGCCACGCGGTTCGGCGGTGCCCGGATGCTGCCCATCGGGGTTTTCCTGTGGAGCGCTGCGACGTGCGCCGTGCCGTTTTGCGCAAACGATCCGACGCTTTTGTTCGCGTCGCGGGTGTTGGTCGGTTTAGGAGAGGGGGTATCACCCGCAGCCGCAGTGGACGTCATCGCCAGGTCCGTCCCAGCACAAGAACGAAGCCGAGCCGTGGCGTTCGTGTTCAACGGGTTTAACATCGGGTCCGTTTTAGGCCTTTCCCTCGCGCCCGCGATAATCGAGAACTTTGGGTGGCGCAGCGTCTTCGTGACCTTCGGCGGGTTAGGCGTGTTCTGGGTGGCCTGGGTGGGTTTGGGGGTTTATCAAAGGGGGGGGGCGATGCCCGGGGCTACCCGAGATAACGCACCCAAAGAGCTGGCGCCGGTGCGTGGGCTTACGGGGCGAAGGCCGAAGGAAGTTGGGGGAACCGAAAACGAAAACACGGACGAACTCTCGGACGAAAAAGACGAGGAAAACAAACCCGTTCCTTGGGGTGAGATTCTTTCGTGTACCCCCGTAAGAGCCCTGGCGTACGTGCACTTCTGCAACAACTGGGGTTTCTACGTGTTACTGGCGTGGTTGCCTTCGTACTTCACGCAAGAGTTGGGGGTCACGTTAACAAACGCGTCGCTGTTCACGCTGTGTCCGCCGCTCGCTAACATCGCCGTGGCGAGTTTCGTGGGCCCTTTGGCGGGTACGTGTTGGGGCTTTCCCAAACTCAAATCCCAGCCTTCCTGTTTCTGCCGCCCCGTTCGTGACGTCCACGGCCGTCATTAAAAGAAAGTGCACTGCGTACAGCACAAATGCCCTGTTTTACCGAATCTGGTGACTGTTTGTCCATACATCGCCAAATACAGTAAGACTCAAGACTGACCCTTTGTTTTACCCGTCGCAAGACGACGCTTTGAAAAAAGGAATGGACGTGACTCGCGTTCGCAAAACCGCGCAAACCATCGCGCTTTGCGGGCCCGCGACCTTCATGGCGGCCGCGAGTCTGGTGAGCTACAACGGCGACGACGGCGCGGCGAGCAGCGGGTTCGCCACGGTGGCGCTGCTGACCCTCGGGTTGAGCTTGAGTTCGTTTTCCTACGCCGGTTTGTACTGCAACCACCAGGTACGGCCTTGGGGCTTTCCCAAATCCAGGCACACTGTTTATTGCCCCTCTTTGACTGTTCGAGTGTACTACTGCCCGTAACAACTGTTACAGCTACATACATCACAAGTGACTGTTTGCCCATACAGTACACCCATACTCCAAAGACTGACACTTTTCTTTACACTCACAGGACCTTTCACCGCGGTACGCCTCCATATTACTGGGCCTGACGAACACCATAGGCGCCCTGCCAGGCGTAATAGGCGTCCCCCTCACCGGATACCTGCTACAGCGAACCGAAAACTGGGAACTCTCCATGTTTCTCCCCGCGATTCTTCTGTACTTTTCAGGAGCGGCGGTTTTCGCGAAGTGGGGCGACGCGGAGAAGCAAAGCTGGGGGTAGAGCGATGCGCGAGGGTCGAGAAACTTGTGTGAGTATTTAGTTGCAGTGCGATGGTCGGTGCATTTATTTGAAGCACATAAGTATTTAATCTCAAAGAGCTCTCGGTACGATGGCTGCTGGTTAGTGTGTCACCCTACGAAGACCTGCGTAGGCGTCTCTATCCCCCACCGCGTCTACTCGTTCAGCACCAGAACGCGCTTTCTTTGTGTGGCTTTTTTTTTAGCGAGTCCAAACAGGCCAGGCTTTTGATTCCAACGGGGACGTTCTCTTCGGCTAAAGTTTTTTGGTCACTCAAAAGACGGCCTGCGAAGAAAATACTCAGCTGCTGCCACGTCGGCACCACGCTCCGCACCGAAACGTTTCCGCCGGTTTGTTTCACGGTTTTATTCACCGTGTGTCCTTTGCCCAAACCGCCGTCCCAGAGTTTCTTTTTCAGCTCGCACACTTTTTCGACCTCGTGGTCGTGTTTCACCCGATACCGACACCCTTCGTGGAACACCGCGACGTGCGTCATGTTCTTTCTCGGCGGCACGGTGTCCATGCCTTCGAACAGAATCTCACCACTCGGCCTTTCCTCGAAAACCTCCGCTTCTTTGTCCGGGGGGATCTCGCTGTTCGTGTCGCAGCACCACGCGCCTTTGCCCAGGGAAACGGGCGCGGAGGACATACTTGGTTTTGTTTTGTTTTTGTGGAGGTGTGGAGTTGCGAGTTGCGAGTTTCGCAAAGGAGGCCAACGCGGGGCACGCGGAACGCGTTGGTGAGCACGGGAAAGGAAACACGTACGCGGCAAAGTGGGGACGGCGTGCGTGGGAGGTGACTGCCGGGTCGCGAGCGCGTGTGGAAGGAGAGGGAAACGTCGTTACCGAAAGAAAAACGCCCTCAAAACCTGTTCGTCTCCCGAAAACGCCTTCGCGTTATTTTTCGGACCGCTTGTTTTCCGCAATTCTAGGACCACTCGACCCACTGCGCGACGCGCCCCAAACGCGCCCGCGTGGGATCCCACCACAACACGATTGCCTGACATCAAAGCGCGACCCCACGACCTCCCTCCGTGCGATGTTCGAATCCCTCACCGAATCCGTCTCCGCGTTCGTGGGCGCTAACTTCGGTGGCCCCGTCCCGAGAGGCTTACCAGCCCTGCATCCCGTGACGCGCTTGTCCCCGACCGTCGTACGCGTGCTCGGGGGCAACCCTAGTGCGTTTACGTTACAAGGCACGAACGCGTACTTACTAGGCACGGGGGCTACGCGGTGGCTGCTTGACACGGGCGAGGGTAAGCCTGTTTTCATTACGAACCTGCGCGCGGCGATGAAAGCGGAGGGGGTGACGGCGTTGGAGGGCATCTTGTTAACGCATTGGCACTTGGACCACGTGGGGGGCATTGGTGATGTGCGAGCCTTGATGAAACGTGAATTCGGTGCGAAACAACCGGTGCTTGCGTATAAGCACGTGCGTCACGGACACGACGAGATGGAGGTGGATGCTGAAGCCGTGATACGAGTAACGGGGACAAGCGACGAGACCGAGCGCGGCAATGACGCAAACGAGATTGATGCGCTAAAAAAAGCCATCGAACAAAGCCGAAGTTACGTCCACGTCCGCGACGGCGACGTTTTCGACGCCGTGCCTGGCGTGACCTTAAGAGCGGTGTTCACGCCAGGCCACGCTGAGGACCATTTCTGTTTCGTCTTGGAAGAGGAAGGATCGATTTTCGCGGGCGACTGCGTTTTGAACGGCAACACCGCCGTGTTCGAGAACCTGTCGCAGTACTCGGCGTCGTTGGACACGATGAAGCGGGAGCTGCAAAACGCGGTGGCGAGCGCGAAAAACAGTACTGCCCGGGATTCGAACCGCGGCGGCAACGACCTTCGGAGGACTAGCACCACGGCTAGCCAACCCCCGGGAACCCTGTACCCGTCGCACGGGGACGTGGTCGTGGACGGGGTGAAGAAACTCGGCGTGTACGCTAAACACCGAGTGACACGGGAGAAGGCGTTCGTAGAGGCGTTAGTTAAGAGCTGGGAAACCGAACCGGCGCGAGGCGGGTTAACCCAAAGCGAGCTCGCCCGTACCGTCTACGGCAACTCCGTGAACTGGCTCGTGTTGAAAACCGCGGTTTGGGGGATTGTCGGGCAGCACTTGCAGAAGCTAGTGGAGGACGGCAGGGTGGTGATGGAGAAAAAAACGCCCTGGTTTCTGAAGTGGCCGGAGCCGCTTTTCTGGCGAGCCGCTTCTCCTTTTCTCGCGAAAGAATTCGAAATCTGGTGGGAGCGACTCGCGATGGAAACCCGGTACCGGCCGAGCGCGCGGGAAATGAGCGAAAGCACGAGCGCGGCGACGTGACGGAGAGTTTTTTTAGGTGCAGGTGAGACCGGTTCTTTCTTCTTCTTTTTACGTGGCAGATACAAACTACAGACACCCTATACCAGACAATGAAAAGACACCCTTAACAGACCCCACTCTTGTGTTGAACACGCAAACAAAAAAAAACGACCTCTTTCAAAAAGACGACGCAAACCCTTTATAGTTTACTTCCTCCTCGTCTTCTTCGCCGCCCTCGGCGTGCACGCCTCGCACTCCCAGCTCTGCTCGCCATGCGGGCACGGCTTGCACTCCACGCACTCCCACTTCACGGCGCCGTGGGGGCAGGGCGGGCACTGCACGCAGAACCGCGCCATCTCGCCGTGCTCGCACTGCCGGCACGCGCAGCACTCGGCTTTTTTGATAAAAGAAAAGTGTCAGTCGTGTATGGTCAAACAGTCTTGGGATTTGGGAAATGCAATACTTACCTTTGGGGAACCCATGGAAACACGGCTTGCACTGAGAGTGTAAAAGCCGAAAGGGTCAGTTTTTCGGGCCATGTTCGTAACTTGTATGAGTAAACAGTCAGGGTAATCGGGCCGATCAGGGAGGCAATAAGAGTACTGGTCGATTTGATACAAGTCTATACGTTTCCGTGAAAAACATTTCAAAGGAGTCAGTGAGTCGAACGACTCAGTGTGGAACGTGGTAATCGGGAAAGTTCCTCACCTCCACGCAGTAGCGCTTGAACTTGCCGTGCTGGCACCCGACGCACAACACGCAGGCTTGCTTGAGCTTGCCGTGCGGACACGGGGTGCAATCCGCGCAGTGCTTCTTGACCTTGCCGTGCGGGCACCCGCTGCACTGCTCGCAGGTTTGCTTGCGCTTGCCGTGCGGACACGGGGTGCAAATCGCGCAGTGGTACTTGACGGCGCCATGGGGGCAGGGCGTGCAGGTAACGCACATCCTCCGCATGCGCCCGTGCGGGCACCCCACGCACTGCACGCAGTACTTCTTCACCTTCCCGTGCGGGCACGGCGCGCACAGCTTGCACTCCCGCTTGACCTTGCCGTGCGGGCACGCGTTGCACTCCTTGCAGTCCTGCTTCGCCTTGCCGTGCGAACACCCCCCGCACTGGTTGCACCCTTGCTTCAGCTTCCCATGCGGACACGGCGAGCAGGTCACGCAGTTCAACTTGAGCTTCCCATGCGGACACGGGTTGCAGTGCGCGCACGAGTACTTCACGCTGCCGTGCGGGCACGGCGTGCAAAGCTTGCACTGCCTTTTGTGCTTGCCGTGCGGGCACCCCACGCACAGCACGCAGTACCGTTTCACCTTGCCGTGCACGCACCCGCTGCATTGGACGCACTCCGGTCGGCGCGTGCCGTGTGGGCATGGGCTGCAAATCACGCAGTCCCACTTCAGCTTGTCATGCGGGCACCGCTTCCGGGCTGAGGGGGTGTACGACGCAAGAGGGCCGTCGCCGAGATCGCCCCCGGGAGGGAGCGCGGCCATCGTGCGCGGCGGAGTGCCCCAGATCTTCGGAGGGGTTGAATTGTTGTCATGGCAAACGGTCGCATTGGTTCAAAAGGAGCGAATTTTTCTCTTTTCAGTATCTGTGAGCTGTGACGAAGGCACGAAGCACTCGGGTGGTGCCGCGCGCCCCCCGTCGTTTTCCCAAATGGGTCCGCCGGTGCGTCGCCAAGCCACGTTACACCAGCTCGGTAAGGTGCAGACCAGTCGTTCGTCGTCGTACTACAACGTCAACATCGAAGATGTCGAGTCTCAAAAACAAACGTTGTTGACCGCGAGTACCTCGAGGACCGATTTCGTATCGGCGCTTCGGCAGCTCAGCAGCATGTTGCTCACGAAGGACCTGCTTGAACGTTCCATGATTGGCGTGTGCGTGAACAAAATCGCAAAGAAACACCCGGATATTGAAATGCGAACCCTGGCGAAGGGGATCGTGGAGAAGTGGAGGACCGAGGTGCGGGAACAGGTGGGGCGGGATGCAAAAAAAGCGCTGGGCGTCGCGGGATGGCGGAAACCGGCGAGATGAATCTACCTGTGATGAGCGGTAGCGGGTAATAGCGTAATACGAAGATAATAGCCAGACGAACCGCGAGACGACGAAGGAATGGAATCAAAAGTCGTTCATCACAACAACAAACTCGGTCCCGTGGATATGATTCATGCGCACTCGTACCACTACGCGTACTGCGCGGTACGGATAGTTTGAGAATGCGCGTCACTGAAAGTTTTCTTTCGTTTTTCGTTTCCTTACGCGAACGCGAGGCGCGCGGAGAGCGCCGCCCGGACCCCGACGAAACCCCTGACCCGGTCCGCTCGCGCACCGGAGAACCCGACCTGCCCGCCGCCCCCTGCGCGCGCGGTCTTCGGTCTTAGCCCGTTCCCGGTGGTGAATCGCTTCTTGTTGTGGGTTTGCGAGTGCGCTTGCAAAGCGCTGATTTTGCTGGAAGATTGGGAAGACGACGAAGCAGTAGCGTTCGCGCCGGTTCGCCCGGCCGCGTCCTCCTTCACCTTGAACCCCTGTGACGACGAGTGGACGTTGACGGCCCTCCCCGAAATATCCCCGACGCTTTTTTCCCACTCCGGAACCCAAGCAACGGCTTCGGGGGTGGAACACGCGATGGATTTCCCAAACGGAACGGTCGCGTACGCGCAGTCGCCGTTTTCCATGCCAGTCACGAAGTGCTGTTCAAAAATTTCCCGGAGCAGGTAGTACTCCTTGGTTTGCGGCGGGTTCAGGGGAAACCGTGTCGCTCTCGTTTCGAAATCAGCATCGCTAACCATCTCCTCCGCGTGCTTCACCAACCCGTCCACCCAGTCGTAACCCACGCCGTCGCTGAACTGCTCTTTCTGCCGCCAAAGCACGTCGTCCGGGAGGTACGGGTTGTCGGGGGTGTCGAACGCTTACGATAAATAAAAGAAAGTGTCAGTCTTTTGGGCCATGTGTATGAGCAAACAGTCACCGGCCATGGGTCCGAGCAGTCGCCAGCGTTAGAGGTAAAATGGGCGGTGTGGCGGATTCGGGAAAGCCAGGGGACACAAACCTTTGCGAAGCAAGTACTTCTCCATGAACGGGTGCCCGTCGGCGTCGAACTTTGCGATGTCAATCATCTTGTCCCCCGGGTCGGTGTTCATGGCGAACTCGCAAACGGCTTGCGAAAGCAGCGGCGTCCGGACCTTTTTTGTAAAAGAAAAGTGTCAGTATTGTATGGGCAATCAGTCGGAGGAATGTGGTGATTGGGAAATACTTACCTCGATACCCCACGCCATCGTGCTTTTGTTCGCGCGCAAAACGTCCCACTGGTGCAGGCGAGTGGTTTTCCGCGCGCACTCCTTGTGGAACTCCTCCTTCGACGGGGCTTTGTGGAAGTAAAGGTACCCGCCGAACAACTCATCCGCGCCTTCCCCCGAAAGCAGCATCTTGAACCCTTCCGATTTTATGCGTCGCGCCAGGAGGTACATCGGCACGGACGCGCGAACCTGTTCGAACGTCTCCAGGTGGTAAACAACATCAGGCAGCGCGTCCAGGGCTTCTTCGGGGGTGAAATAAACTTCGTGGTGCACCGTGCCAAGCGCGTCCGCGACCTTACGCGCGGCGACCAAATCAGGCGCGCCTTTGATGCCGATGGAAAACGAGTGCACCGGCTCGCTCGCGCCGAACGTGTTTAGCATTTGGGCTTTGTGCCGAACCGCGATTGACGTGATGAGTGACGAATCCAAACCGCCTGATAACAAAACCGCGTACGGCACGTCCGCCATTAAACGGTTCTTCACCGCCTCCACCACGGTTTCTCGCAACACCGCGAGGTCCGCTTTTCTTGTAGGGATGTACTCGGTGTTCGTGACCCACTCGGGGTCGTACCACCGAGTGAACTTCCCTTCTTTTTCGCCGGCTTTCCGGACGTAGTAGTGCCCCGGGGGGAAGATCTCGTACCGCGCGATGCCCGGGTCGTCCACCAGCGTTTTCATCTCGCTGGAAAACCAAACGCTGCCGTCCTTGCCGTGCGCGATGTAGCACGGGATTTTGCCCATGTGATCCCGGCCCGCGCAAATCGTGCCGTCCCTTTTGTCCTCGATGACGTACGCGAACATGCCGTCCAAAACGCGGACGAACTCCGGGCCCATCTGTTCGTACAGGTGCCCGATGACCTGGCAGTCGCTTTTGTTGGGCGACACGATGTTGTACTTCTCCCTCAAAGCTTGGTGGTTGTAGATCTCGCCGTTCACGATGAAGGTGGTAAGTTTCGTGGTTGGGTCCACGAACAAAGGCTGGTCTCCGTCCGGCCCGGGCGCCACGATGGAAAGGCGCTTGTGCACCAGAAACGTCTGTGATTGGGAAATAAAAGTGTCAGTCTTGAGTCGGCGAGTACGGGTGTACTTCGTAACGTGTATCAGGGATTAGGTATAGTAGTGGTGTGACTTTCCGAATGTACTCCATAAAGAGCAGGTAACAGTGCACTTGTGCTGTATGTAGTTGTAACAGTCGCCAGTAAATGTTACGGCCGTGGTGCACTCAAAGAGGGTCCGTAAACAGTGCCTGGATTTGGGAAACGCAACGCGTACCTGCGTCCCCGCGGCGTCGTCCACGGTGACGTCCATCGAGTACGAATCCGGCCCGCGGTGCCGGATGCGCTTCACCAGGTTATACACCCGCTGGCGGTTGCGTTTGGCGTCGCCGGTCAGGCCGACCACGGCGAAAATGCCGCACATCGTGGCTGTGTGTTGTGGGCGCGTAAGTCACCGGCGTCGGTCGCTGCTTTCTTTTTTGCAAGGGTCTGTGATGGCGATGGGTCAGCGGTGAGGTTTTGGTGTCTGCGACTCCACGTCGGTCGGTGTGTCGTACGTAGCGTCGCAAAGAAGAGACGAGTTGTGCACGCGTGTCACGACGTGTCACGACGTGTTCCACAAGAGGCGGTGCGGTGTTTGATTCTTGTTTGGTTGCCGTCGGCGGGCGAACGCAATCGTAATCAATCGCGATTGGCCCCCGTCTCGGCGCGGGGTTCCGCGACGCGTTCGCGATCGCACTCGGGTTCCGGAACCCGGCGTTGGATATGAAAAGCCACGTACCGCGTGAACTCGGGAAAACACCTCCGCACGGCGATGCACGACACGCGTGCGCGCAAGTGTCGGAAGGATCGGCGAAAGGACGAAACCCTGGAAAGCTGCGGCTGATCGTGATTTTTTTGTCACGTGCATTTTCCCCTTTTCGTAAGACTAACTTCTCAATGAATTGAATAAAACTAGGTTGAACTGTTTGCTCATACACAACTTTTGCGTTTTCTGTTTTTGGCTATTTTGGCATTTGGAGCGCGCTCGCCGACTTCCGAGCTTCGACTTCCTGAATCTTCGTCGGATCTCTTCGGCCCCTGCGGCCACACTTGGTGCACGCTTGACCTCGGTTGTGGTTTAAAAAAAAGTCTTCATGGCGAAACTCGGCGAGGGTGATGACCGGTGGATCGTGAAGGACAGAGAAGACGGGGCGAACGTGAACAACTGGCACTGGCAGGAGAAAGACGCGTTCGCGTGGGCGAAGGTTCGTTTTGCCGATCTGTTGTCGTTGACGTTCCCGGACACGCCGGACGGGGTGTCTGACCTGAAAACCACGGGGGTCACGTCCTTGACCGGCGAAGCCTACGTCAACCGACGCAAGGGCAAGATCATCGTGGGGTACGAGTTGGAGCTGAAGGTTGCTTATGTCGGTAAGGTTGGCGAGGTTGAGGTGAGTGGCAACATTCATTTCCCATACATCGCGGATGAAAACGTCGGCGAGGAGCCGGAGGCGATTGTTTTAAGTGCAGGCAACGGGGAGGCGGATGAGGTTGTGAAGAAAGTGATACGCGAACACGCGTTCCCCAAGCTCTTCAAAGGCATACACCAGTTCGAAAGCGAACTCGCGATGGGCGGGCCTGGCGGTGAAGGAGACGCGCCTGATGCTAAAAAAGAAGGAGAAGCGATTAACAAATCGATGAACGGGTTGCGCGTCGACGACGGCAGCGGCGCTTCCGCGAACATGGCCACCGGGGGTCCGAAAACCAGAGCCGATAAACTGGCGCCGTTGTCGAAAACCAAGCACACCATCACCATGACCGAGCGGTTTTACTGCCGGCCGCAGGACATCTGCGACGCTTTGCTGGACGGCGGGCGAGTCATGGCGTTTTCGAGGTCGCCCGCGGACGTAACGAAAGAAGTAGGCCGAGAATTCACCATGTTCGACGGCAACATCTCCGGGACCTTGGTGGAATACGACCCCGGGGTGCGGATTGTGCAGCGGTGGCGGTTCCGGAACTGGGAACAAGGCCACCACAGCGTGGTCACGATAACTTTCCGGGAACCGGAGCCGGGAAACGTTTTCGTCGACCTGACCCAAACCTCCGTTCCGGAAACGGACGCGTTCGGAAACGAATCCGTGATGGACACCACCGAGGTTGGGTGGAAAGACCAGATCTTCGACCGCATCAGGAAGACGTTCGGGTACGGAGCCTAGGGGCATTGGGGCGGAGGGAAAATGGGGACACACATTGATAGACACCATCTTCTTCCTTTTCTTCCTTCTTTCCTTCCTTTCCTTCCTTTCCTCCTTCCTTCCTTTTATCGCGCGCGGAGGGAGAGTAAGTAGAAGGTGCCACCACACCGTCGATAGTAGCACCTCGCGCTCAACCTTTCAATCGCATTCGCGGAGGGAGAATAAGTGCAAGGTGCCACCACACCGTTAACAGTAATACCAAACGCGAGCTTACAGCCGCGTCGCGGGCGCATTTTTTTCTTTTCCATTTTTTTTCCTCTGACCGCCGTCTGCAACTCCTAAACGGCGGCCGAACCAGTCACACCAGTCGCGAAAGCTCGAACGCTCGAAACGACGCCACCTCGGTGGCTTGGAAGTCGGCACACCTACGGACCTCAAGATAGGCGTAATATTTTTGTCGTGCGAAGTTGCGTCCGCTTGTGTCTGTAACAACGATGGACCTTCGGTACGTGCGACGCATCCAGGGTCAGACCTAAACGCGCGACGACAGGCCGGTGCGTCGTCGTCGTGGCGGTCTAGTAAACGCGGGTGTGGGTGACGTTCCGCGTGCTGAAACAGAGCTGGCGACGACCAAGTTTTGGGTCTCGATCAACCTGGGAAAACAACGACCGCGTGTGCCCACGAAAAGCTTGATCGATCGATTTCTCCGAGACGCCAACGATGTCCAGGCCGAGCTCGTTTGCGTCGGGTGAATCCCTCGTCAACGCAGACACCGCGAGCGCGTTTGGCAGCATGGAATGTCCGGCTATCGAACGAGACCACAAAGACCCTTGTGAAACGACACGCCGGGCGGGGAGGTACGTTTCGTTGGTACCGTACCGTGTACTCGTACCACACAGACACAGGCGATGCGATATCCGTATCGCGACTCCTCGGATTTTTTTGTGCCTTGCTTTTTGTCACTTCTTTTCACTCCTCGCGGCTGTGTTACAGTTACGTTTGAGTATTACGCTCATGAGACGCGTCCCGTCCTCGACACCTCGTCCTTACCAAGTTTGCTGACCAACACCTGTGCTCCCTTCTTCGTGACTGTTTGCCCATACAGCCCGTTCCGCCCGTCGTCGCCGCGCGAGGAAAACCCCGAAAAGGACAAAAAAGAAAAACCCGTTTCCGGCGCCAACGCGCCGCTTCGCCAAAACTCGTTCGTGGTCCGCCCGTTCCGGGGCGCCGCGAAGGCCGCGGCAGTTCGGGACCCGTTTTTAGCAGACACGGAGGGCTATACCGAGTACCTTCCCTATCTCGAGCCGCTGCTGATGCTTTGGGGGGGGACAGCCAGACTAAATGCGCACATGAGTCCGAGTGAAGGTCAAAAAAAGCAAGGCGTCCCTTCGTACGCGTCGGCGACCAAACGCGACGTTTTTGACGATGAAAAACAATCCATCGCCGACTTAGAGCAGCGCATCGAGCTGCGGAGACACGCGTTGGTGTCGACGGGAGTTTTGCGTGGGCCGGGTGGTGGACCGGCCACCGCGAGTATGCATCAACGAAAAGAGACGACGAAAAATGGAGCCTCGCTGGTCCCTTTGCCGCCGGCGGTACCCGTCGCGTCGTTACCCGCGAAGCCTCGGCCGAAACCTCGGCGAAAGAATTCCCTTTCAGGCGAACACGACTTCATCGCCTTCGACGAAGTTCTGCCACGCCCCCCCGACTCGCCGTGCGAAGAGGGCAGGCCGAAGGGGCCTGCGCCGCGGTGGCAAAGGGTGACTTCGCCGCACAACTCGGAACGCGAGAGCCACGGGTTCCACGCGCACCAACAATCGGAACGGTCGTTCTCGCCGGGAACGGCGAATCACCCGCGGCGGCGGCGTTCGTCCTTTCGGCACGGCGGCGAGGACGGCAGGGACGAAAACGCGACTCTTTTGTCGTCAGGGGGCATGTTGATTCCACACGCGCGGTCCGACGGGGGAGGCCGGTCGGGGTACTCCTCGGCCTCGTCGCCGACTGAAAAACACTTTGGAGGCCTTTCCAGCCACCGGCGAAAGTCGGTTTACTCAAGAAGGGTCCCGTCGCCTGGCGCGAACGGAACGTTGCACTTTGAGTGCGACGGAAAGAAGAAGGAAAACGACTCGTCGTCCAGTCTTCGCGCGCGCCCCGTGGCGCGCCGTCCCGGTTTAACTCAGGATTTAACCCAGGAAAGAAACGGAGACGCGCGTCACCCGCACGCCGTGAACGGCTCGGACGATTCGAGCCGTGACTTCTCTTCTTTGAGTAGCCCCAGCGCTTTGTCGAAAAATAGCTCGTTCGGCTCGTTCACGCGAACCGAGTCCAGCGCGTTCGCGGTGGTGAGTAAGGAAAATGGTGGCTTGTTGTCAGTACGTTTTGTGCAGCTGGTGGTTGGCGGTGAGAGTCTGGATGACAAAGTCAACGAGCGCGTCGCGGCGGTCGCGAAGGAAAACGGAAACGAACGGAGCGACGACGAAAAAACAAACCCGACCGCGGGGTCACGGGCACGGAAAAGCGTGCTCACCATGTCGCTGCGTGGAAGCGCGTAGGTTGGGGTGAACGGGAGGAGGTTCTTAGTACCTTTCACGGATCGAGAGGAAGAAGCGATGATTAATGCAACTTGTTAATGCAACTTGTTAATGCAACTTGTGATACGAGACAATTTCCCCAAAAGCTTTCACCAAAATTTACTGTCCTCATTGTGGTCACCGCGCCACTCGATGCGGTCTCGTTCCGCGTCCCCCGTTTCCGGGTGGGAGGTGGACGTAAAACGCCAGTCGTTTCCCCTGTGCGTGGTATGGTGTCCTATTCCAGTCATCACGCACCTGTTCCCGGTGATAGGCCACCTCGGCATCTGCGACAGCGACGGGTGTGTTTTCGACTTTTTGGGGCCGCGATTCATACACCGGGGCAGCCTGGGTTTCGGCGACGTCGCGCGGTTTTGGCGGCTGGACCCGAAGCAGTGGGTGAGCATGGTTCACCTGGGTGATGCGGAGAAGACTTCGTCGTCGTCGTCGTCCGCGAGCACTACCACTGATTCGTCCGGAATCGCACTGCACGACCTGGCCCTTCGACGAAGCATTCGATTCTTCGAACAACACGAAAACTACAACCTGTTTGGCAACAACTGTCACCAGTTCGTGGCGCACGCCATGAACGTCGGTGGCTTTGGGGGTAAAGTTGACTGGAACATGGTGCACCTGGCGGTGCTGGTGCTGGTCAAAGGGCAGTGGACCAGCGGTTGGGCTTTTTTGAAAACATGGGGACTGTTTATTGTCGTTGCCACGGTCCTGATTGTTTTTCAGTGGCAAATAGTTATCGGTTTTCTCGCCGCGTTCGTAGCCCTCGCCGCGTGGTTCGCGTACTACTCCTTCCGAATCGCCAACCCTACTCGGAAGGTGTTTCAAACCCTGAACGTTGCAGTGGGAAGTACACGGGAGATGGACGTGACGGGGGGGGAGGGAAGGACATGACGTTTGGGGTGCCCAAAAGACGTCCCGTAAGAGTTAGTAAGAGTTAGTAGCGGTACGGGGTCGTGCCGGGTGATTACTAACTCGATGACTAAAATCAAAATATCATTTCGTTCTGTTGGCCGCCACGTACGCGGTGTGCGCGCACCCCGCCAAAACGGCTCCGTACGAAAGCACCGTGCCAAAATTCGCCGTGGTGGTGGCGATGAGTTCCCTTCGACCCACTGCTTTCTTCGCATCCTTCTCCTGCCCGTCATCATTTAGAACCTGCACGTCGTCGTCGTCATGAAAAAGCTTTTCCGGTATCGTCGAGTTCGCAATCCTCGCCCCCGACGTCCTCGCGATGACCACGTTTTTCCCCGGAAACGAAACGTCCACCCACCCCCTTTCCTCCGCGAGTTTTTCAAAGGTTAGCTTTGAATAAAACACCACGTGCGTCGGGTCCCTTATGTAGTGCCACTTTTCGAAATCGGCTTTTTCGGTCGGTTGGAAAGACGTGAGCACCGCGAGTACGCCTCCGTGTTTTAGCAATCGATTCATCGTATCGAACTCTCTCGACGGATCGTAAAAGTGCTCCGCGACTTCCGTGCAGGTGATGAAATCGTACGCGTCGCTTTTCCCAAGCGCTATTGCGGAGTCATCAGGAACGAAAATAGGGTCCCAGTCTATTAACTCAAACCCGTTCTCGCGAAGCATCAAACCCAACACCGGCCCGGGGCCGCAGCCGTAATCCAGGCCGACTAGTTTTTTTTTTTTGTCACTACTTCCACCGGACCCCTCAAGGGCACTGTTATCGCCCTTTTTGGTTTTCTCAATGTCAGTGGTATCGCCCGTTGACCCGTCAAGGGCACGTTCCGACCCACCCTCCACCAGCCTCAAAAGCAACGGGTCAAGCAGCGTGGCAAGAAACTTCCGGTACCCGTCGTTTTGGGCGTCGTTTTCGTGAAGCTCGTACCTTTGCTTTTCTAAATCCAAAGGAAGCCGGTGTTTCGGGTCCAGAAACGTGGCGTCGCAATTCCCACATCTCAGGTAGTTTCTGGAATCCACCGTGGTGTACGGAACCGCGGGTGGCGAGAGGCGGCACACTGGACAGGGACACGGCGGCGGCTCGTAAGGGGCAGGTAGGTTGGGGAGTTCCTTTGACGACGCGCTTCTTGTGATGACGCCTCCACGAAAACGAGTCCGAAAAAAACCACCGTCCCTTCCAGACTCCACGGGTTCAGTCTCGGTCCAATCCACGCGTCGTCGTCCGTGGCGATAACGACCGCGACACGCCGTACCTCCCCCCACACATAAGCCGCGCGAGTGCGAAATCGACGCCGCCGCGCGACACGCGACACGCGACGCGGCTGCGTGCGCCATGAAAGACTGTGGGTGCATGGATGAGAAATATTTGTTTTTTCCTTGGCACCTCCCGGAAAGTGCAGCACTTCATACCGCGCGGCGCAAGATGTCGGCGGTGGTGTTTGCCGGCGCGACCGCACCGCAGGTCGGTCGTGGCGGTGATCGCGTAGGCGGCGGACGTACACGAAGTGGCGCGGCGACGTCACGGCGGTGCGCGAGGTGGCGAGTCGTCGGAAAGTCCACCGCCGCCGATGCCGAGTCTTTAGCGAAGTCGCAAAAGAACGCCGACACCCTTCACGACGCCATCGCGGTGGTGCTAGTGGAACCCCAAGGCCCGGTAAACGTGGGCGCCGTGGCGCGTCTTTGCCAGAACTTTGGCTTTCACGACCTGCGAATCGTAGACGCGCGTGTAAGCGTGTTCGCGGACAAGGCGCATCTGGTCGCGCAGGCTGAGGAGGCGGTTGCACAGGGCGACGATGCACGGGCGAAGGCGTTGATGGAGAAATCCACGACAGCCTGGACGAGACGCGGTGGTGCGGACGAGGCAGATGTGGTTTCCGACGCCGAAAGCGAAGCGACCGTCGCGAAAGAGATAGGCCTCATTCACGGCGAGTCGTTCAAGTACAGCACGGATGCGTCTGCGGCGTTGTTAGCGCGCGCGTTCCGCGTGGGCGGCGTCGAGAAGAACATCGACGACTGTACCTTCGTCATCGCTTTGACCGCGCGGTCACGGCCGGACACGCCTGTTTTATCGGTCAGGCAAGCAGCAGCGCAAGCAGCAGAGCACGTGCACCGCACAAAAGGTAAAGTAGCCCTGCTGTTCGGGAACGAGCGGACGGGGTTGGAGACGAAGCACTTGAAAAGTGTCAACTGCACGGCGCTGATTTCCACGGGCGCCGAAAAATCCTCCCTGAACCTGTCGCACGCGGTGAGCGTGGCGGTGCATGAACTGCACGTCGCGATTGAAGAGGTTGCGAAAGGTGATGCAGTGAACGGACTGCATAACATGACTTACAAACCACTACGGTTAGATGAAACACCTGACAAAAGAAGGAAACAAAAAGCAACGACTCCGCGCGTCGCGAGTGAAAAAACAAAGCTCGCCTTGGTGGACGATCTGTTAGCCGCCCTGGACGCCGTGGAGCTGGCGCCGCCGCGAGCGCGACCGCCGGCTGGTTTGGAAATATCAGACGAGTGGGGGACGCGACGCCATGATGACCGAAATTCGCTGGGCAGGATTTTGGGCGTAGCGCGCGGGGGAGACGACGGAGGTAACGAAGACTCGGAGTCTTCGTCGGGCGGCGAAATCACCGTCGCCGACGCCGAGGTGTTGGCGAGGCTGGCGCGCCGAGTCGCGGCGGCGAGGCGGAGTGTGGGTGAGAAACAGTCAGTCACGCCATCCATCAACATCGATGAAAGTGACGCTATGGGCAACACAGTCGGCAAACAGTCCGGGGACCACTCCGCTCGCGCCGGTTTGCTGGACGCGCTCGCGTTGGGCGTCGCACAAAAGTACTTCGCGACAGAAAACCGCGCCCATCTCGCAGGCGTCGCCTTCGACGACCTTCCCAAAGAAAACGCATTTGGAGTTCAAAACGCGGTGTCGGGTGCGGTCGGGGACAAGCACGTATCGCGACGCGAAATGAGGAGGTTACTGCGGACGTAGGGTCAATGCGGGTTCGTTTGGCGGCGTTTTAATAGCATCGAGCATCCGCTCATCTTTGAAAAATCGAAGGACGTCGACTGACGACGAGGCGGGAAAACAGCTCGTCACGAGGAAAGACCCTCTCTGCTCTCGGCACTCGGGCTTTCGTATTAACTGTTTGACCGTGTTGTACCGGTACAGATATTGATCTTTTTCTTGGAAATAATATCTCCACTGGGCTTGCTGTCACTTTTGTTCCACCAAAAAAGAGCGCCAAATCGCTGCGGCGCCACACTCCGCGCGTCGCCTGTCATGCAGACGCACGCGATGCCGTCGCTCTGCGTTCGGCGTGTGGGTCTCGTGCGGCCTGGGTTGAGGCGCATCGCATCCAGGGCCTCCGCGGATGACACCGGCGACGCCCCACTTCGGGATTTGGCGGGATCGCCGAAACGTCGGCATCCTCCCACGCGGCAAAATCGCGGCGCGGGGCCAAACACCACGGTGCCGTCGGCTGGCCAAGGCGTTGCCACGCACAAGCCCGCCCCCCCGTCGAACGCAGTCACCAACCCTGGGTGGAGTTCGGTTAAAACACAAATCACCCACGGCGCCGGCCACGGGTTTCGGTTGTCAAGGGCGGAGCTCAGACAGGGGCTACGCGCTCGAAGACAACGACGACGTTTTGTGCCTCCCGGCGCGGTGCGATTCGGAAACACCAGGGAAGCTTTCACGTCCCAAACGTCCACGTCGCCGCGCGTCGCGCGCGGCGTCCGCAAATCGGACCCACACAACAACGTCCTGCGAGTACTAGGAGACCGCCACCGAGGCGCGTCGGAGAGGGGGACCGGGAGCGAGGACTACACCGAGGGCGAGGACTTGAACGATGCGTTTGATAGTTTTGACACAACCACTGAAGCGCTCGTCACCGAGCGAAACACGCGAAACGTGTTCGGCGAGGCGTTCACGGAGATGGAGCAGATGCGGTTTCCGCTAGGTGACGGACAACGGTGGGCGGGCCGTTCCATCGCCGTCGAGACGCGCGGCGATTACGAAGATCACGAAACGTCGTCTCCTTCCTCGTCCCTGTCCGAGTTCCGCGACGCGAGCGGGGGGTCCTTCACGGTGAACGTGACCAACAACGGGGCGCCCCCCGGACTTACCTTGATTGAGCTGAAGGGCGTGGATAAGGCTAACTTGCTGGGCGCGCTTTGCTCGGCGCTCGCGAAGGCGGACGTGTCCGTGGTGAGCGGAACCATCGCGACGGACGTGTCCACGAACCGCGTGAGCAACGCGATCGGGGTGTACATGAGCAGCACGAAGCAAAGACTAGACCCGGGCGTTTTCGAATCGCTAAGTGTCCGGATACTCGCCGCGTGCTGGACCGCGGACAGGCGGGAGTGGCTGGACTCGCCGCGGTCGGTGGGGCGGTTCATCATGGCGCGGAGCACGGATAGGGAGCTTTCTGAGTTTGGAGGAGAACACGGTGAGCTCACGGAAGCTGTTGACGCCACGGAAACGGCGGTCAGGGCGTGCAGCGCGCGGTTAGCAGACGCGGTGGAGAGATCGGACGACGGGTACGGTTTGACCACGACCTTGGACGTGAACTTGTCAAACCTGTTACGGGACGTGGAGAACGCGGCGCTGGCGGCTTCGCTGGCGCGAACCGCGCTCACCGTCGCGACCACGCCCAGGGGCATGCCCGGGTTCCAGCAAACCCCGGAGTGGTTTCCACCCGCGGTATCAATGGATGACTTCACATATCTGGATCTGAACGTCAACGACGCGATGCGTCAGAACGAGAGCGAGAGTTTCTCAAAAAGCAACAGCGAAAAAGCGTCGGTGACCGACTCCGCGTTCGCGGTGCTCACCAAAAACCCCCTGTCACTGAAGTTCACCAACTGGTACGACAACATCTCACCCTTCGTCAAGGGTGTCGTGTTTATGAACGTCGCTTCCCTTCTTTTCGGGTCGAACCAGGTTGTTATCAAACAAGTCGCGGACGCGGGCGTGGATGATTTCACGCAGGTACGTGTTGCCTTTCCCAAATCCAGGCACCTACGTTTGCCGATTGTCCGCCCGTAATTACGTAATACTCAAGACTCGCGACTGACCCTTTTCTTCACAATCGCAGATGTTCCTGCGCTTCGCCGTGGCCACGACGCCGCTGATTCCGTTCATCGTGAAGGGCGCCAAGGGGGGCAACGCGGGGGAGATGCTACGGGGCGCGACGCACTTGGGCACCATTCTCGCGGTCGGGTACTTCCTGCAGATCGTAGGTTTAGAAGGCACCACCTCGGCGAAAGGCGCGCTCACCTCAACCTTCACCGTGTTGAGCGTCCCGCTTTTCGTGGGCGCGAGCGGCCAGAAAGTCCCGTGGTTCACGTGGCCCGCGTCGATCTGCGCGATTATCGGAGTCGGCCTCCTCACCGGCGGCGACGAAACCGGGTTCGTCAAAGGCGACGCGCTTTGTATCATGAGCGCGGTTATTTTCGGGTACCACACCCTGCAATCGAGCAAATACGCGCAGCTGTTCGAGGACCAGGAGTTGCCTTTCATTGCGTTTCAAATCGGAATCGTGGCGGTTGAAAGCGGGTTGTGGAAACTCGGCGAGCTGGGGTACCACGGCTGGGTGGGACACGTGAAAGATGTCGAACAAGGATTGGCAACATCGGGTATGTCCTTGGAAGGTTTAGCAACCGCCACGTCAACTGCGTTGGTAAACATAAGCACCACCGCGCAGGCCCTGCCGTGGCCCGCGCTGCTGTGGATGGGATTAGCCACCACTTCATTCACGCTTTGGATTGAGTTCCTCGCCTTGCGCAACGTCAGCGCGTCGACGTGCGCTTTGATATACACCGCGGAACCCCTGTGGGGCGCGCTGTTCGCGTGGCACTTCATGGGGGACCGGTGGGGGGTGCCGGGGTGGATCGGCGCGACGCTTATCGTGGGCGCGAGCGTGGGGTCGCAGCTGCTAACGTTCAGGGGGGACGACGACAAGGGGGATGACGTTTTGATTCCTGAAGTGAGTTCGGTCACGCAAAGCCGGTGAAAAAGGGTCAGTACGTATCAGGGTCAGTGTATATCAGTACCGTCCAAGTTAGTGTCGTACAGGTTAAACCCTTAGCAGTGTTCAGTGTTACGTCTATCGTGTATTAAGTAGTATTAAAAGCATTTTCATCCGATCCGTACGCCTCGGAACGGTTCCCAGATTGGTGCCCGAGGACTAGTCGTATTTCCGTCCGTCCCTGGTGTACCTCCGCATGTCTTCGTCCATGGAATCGACGGTGCTGCTTGCGTCGCCGCTGCTGAAATCGAGACTGGAGCCGCCGTTTTCGTCGCCGCCGCCCTCATCCGATACGCTCCCGAACGGCACCCGCGCTTTCGCGTTTTCGCGTCGCGCCCCCGTCTCAAACCCGGCGTCCACCGAGTTTTTAGTCATGAGTTTTGGGTACCCACCCGTTGGTTTGTCCTTTTTCGAAAAACTCCGCTCCCCGCGCGCCGCGTTTCCAACCGCGGTATCGTCAAGACTCGACCCGACGCCGTCCAAGCTCGACCCGATTGCGTCCAAGCTCGACCCGATTGCGTCTAAGCTCGACCCGATGTCGAAGCTCTTCTTTTTCTTCTCCTTGCCGATGCCGACGGAGCTCTTATCCAAATTCAAAGGCTCGGTATCGCCGCCGTCCTTTTCGCGTCTGCGCCAGGTGGACTTCACGCGTCGCCGCGGCACGATCGCACCGTCAACACCGGCGACCCCGCGTTCGCCGCGGTCGCGTCGCACCGCAGCGGCTTCCCCCCGGGACGCGGCTAGCACCGAGCGGAACCCGTGTTTGCCGCCGCCGGCTTCGCCGCCCTCCAAGTCGGTTCTGCGGTAGCTCGCGCCCTTCGCGGCGTTCGCGGCGGCGACCCCCCTTGCCGCCGCCGCGGCTTCGGATGGCGCCCACACGCCTCGCGACCCGCCGCGGTTTCGAACGCCGCCGCCGCCGTCTTTTTGTGTACGTAAATCCGCCACACTTTCCTTCCCCAAACTCTTAGCCACGTTGAAGTACTGCGCCGCGCGCGCTTTGTTCCCGAGCTCGTTTTCCAGCTTGCCGAGTTCCTGGCCGATGGGTAAAACAAAGTGTCAGTCTTGTAAGACCGCGTGTGTTACGTAGCTACGGGCTCCCCAATCGGCATCCGGTAATGCGCCCTTCGCGGGACGAGTATGGGAACACGTCCGTCGTCTATTGATTCGGAAAAGATGAGCCCAACACGTACCTTCAGCACGAACTTGTTACCCGGCTCCAAATCAAGCGCGCGTTCTAAGTAATCCCTGGCCTGCGTTTGACGTCCATCCACCCGCTCCACTTCGCCAAGCGATCGCAAACAAAAAACGTTCGTGGGGTCAACCGCCAAACCTTTCGAGTACAACTCGCGCGCGGTTTCCGGGTCTTTGAGTGTAAAAGAAAAGGGTCAGTCTTGAGTGTACAAGTGTCATGTATGGGCAAACAGTCGTGATTGTGATGTATGTAGTGCACAGCAATTAAGGGCGGACAATCGGCAAACAGTGTCTGGATTTGGGAAATGCAATACGTACTTCGCGTCGCTCGCCACTCCGCGTTCGCCCAGGCGCACCAGACGTGCGCGGACCACGGAGCCACGAGACTCGCGCGCTGGAACAAAGGCCGCGCGACCGCGAGGCTTCGCAGCTTGGCGTCGAGCGATTCGGCGGAGCTTTCTTGTTTTTTTAAAGCCCGTTTCTGTTTGAAGGTTTTTTCGGTGGGACTTTTCGTCGGGTCCTCCTTCGTATCCTCGCCTCGCGCCTCCATCACCGCCCAGGCTTGCAGGATTTTGTAGTTCGTAGGGTTCGCGTTGGCGGCGGTTGCGAACACGTCCCGCGCTCGTGAAAAGTCGCCAAGCTTTTCGTGCAACACCTTCGCTAAGCTCAAACTGGCGTGCGCGTCGCTTGCGTCGACTTTTTGCAAAATGTGTCCGTACATCGCGACCGCCCCGGCGTAGTCCCCCGCGAGCTCGTCCAGCCTTGGAATAGGTCAAAGAAAGTGTCAGTCTTGTATATCGCGATGTATGGGCAAACAGTCACCAGCTGAGAGATGAAACAGGGAAGCGGGATTTGGGTTCCCAGGCCCAACACGCACCTCGCCAGCGAGTGCAGCACGTAGACATTATTTCCATCCAGCCCTTTCGCTTTAACTAAATACCCCCGGGCAGTCGCGCAGTCCCCGGCTCGGCTTAGAACCTGCGACCAGGATGACAAAACCGCGGCTTGCGCCATGCGAAGCGACCCGGCGGACTCGACGCGGACCTCGGTTTCGATTCCGGGGGGGGGGTTGTTTTTGCCGCCGACTGCTTGCCCATACGAGTCATCCACGGAAGTAACGAACTTCTCATCCATGGTCATGGTAAGCAGCTCGTCATCCTCCCCGATCGCCGCCACCGCGATCTCGGCCTCGCCAAGCACTCGCAGCGACCTTTCGAACAAAACACCCGCCGCGGTCGCGTCGCCGGCGCCGTGTTCCATGACGGCCCACTGGAGTTTTGTGGACGAATTTGGGTTAACGCCGCGTGTTGGAAGTGTGTTAGACGCGTGTTGGACGCGTGTTGGACGTGTATTGGACGATGTGTGGAACAACAGGGAGGGGTAATCGGTATGTGTGTTGGTCGCGTGTTGGACGCGTGTTGGACGATGTGTGGACAACAGTCACCGTGATCGGTCTGAACAGTCACCAGCGAAAGGTCCGAACAGTCGCCCGTAATCGGTCCTCCACAGTCACAGGCGCGTTAGAGGTAAAACCGGGAGGCCTGGATTTGGGAAAGCCTCCCTACGCGACGTACCTTTCGCAGCGATTCCGCCCGCGCGCGCGGTCGGCCCTCCTGGGGATAAAAAAGAAAGTGTCAGTCTCGTATGGGCATTCAGTCTTCGGAATGTGGTGATTGGGAAATACGTACCGCGTGCAGCAGTGCGGCGCGGTACAAACCCCGGGCGCGTTCGTAATCCCCCTGAAGCAACTCGAACCGCGCCCACTGTTCCCACAGAGACGTAACATTCGGGGTTTTGCTGGTGCGCTGGTAAAACAACTCGCGCGCGGTTTCGTGCTTCCCGCACCGCTGGGGGTGTTTCCAAAGAAAAGGGTCAGTCGCGAGTGGCACCAAGTGCCATGTATTGGGCGTGTGTTGGACGTGTATTGGGCGATGTGTGGACAACAGGGAGGGTAATCGGCATGTGTATTGGACGACGGCCTGGTCAACAGGGAGGGGTAATCGGTCTGAACAGTGACCGGGGTTGGAGGTACAACAGCGCGTTTGTGCGGTGCGTAGTAACTACGTAATTACGCGCGGACAACCCGCGAAACGCGGGCGCTTTTGATGAAAGGGAAAAGGAAAGGTCGTACCTGCAAATCCCAAACAAGCTGCCACTCCACGTCCCCCGCGGTTTTGTCACGCAGCGCTTTGCCCGCGTCCCGCACGGCGTCTTCCAGGGTGCGCGTTTTCGGGGGAGCTGGAGTTGGGGGGAGAGGGGGACGCGCCAGATTGCTCAAGGCCAACGCAGCCAACGCGTGTTCGGTGGTCAAACCGGAAGTTTCCGAGACACTTTCGGTGTCAGGGGAGATGGCGTCGACGCGAACGAACGTTTCGTCCGTAGCGGCTTCGGTGTCGTCCTCCAATTCTCGGGTAAACGACCCCTCGATCGCGGCCGCGGTCGCGGCGTCCGCCCCAGGCAAGCTCCCGAACGCTTTCAAACTCCCCACGAACCGCTTGAACTCCTCGGCGCTGATCGTGCCGCTTTCGTCCAGGTCCAGCATCGTGAGCAAGTCATCCGACGTGGCGGCGACGCCTGATTGGAAAAGAGAAATGTCAGTCTTGTATGGGCAATCAGGGAGGCGGAACGTGGTGATTGGGAAATACTAACCTTCCTCGTGTCCGTCCGTACTCCATACCGATCCGATCACGGTCCGGAGCTCGTCACGCGTCACGACCCCGTCCCCGTTCAGGTCGAACATGGCGAACAGCGAGGAATCGGCGGTTTCACCCGAATCGGCACTCGGCACGCCGCCCGCGCCCGCTAGGCCGGTTTCGGAGTACATCCCGAACCTCTGCTCAGCCGCGGCGTTGGCGGTGTTCACGAGCGTCGCGAGCGCGTCCGCCGCGCCCGGGTCTGTTTTGAATCCCCCTTTGTACCCCGCGTGCCCCGCAGCGCCCGCTTCAGCGGCGCGGTGCATGCTACTCGTGCGCACTTGTAGCTCCACTCTTCTTTCAACTGGGTTTGATTGTTTGGCACCGGCACCGGCACCGACACCGAGGGACGCGTCGTCCGAGTCGTTTCCGTCACCACGCGACGCGGTGTCAAGCCGCGTTCCGTCCTCCCACGTAGACGGTAGCTTCAACGTGCTGTGCAGGCTCCGGTAGCCGTTGCGTTTCGGGCGCGCCAGGTAGTCCTTTTGCCGGCCAGGCACGGTGTCGAACAACGTGTGCGTGATTTCGCGGATGCGGTAACAAGCGGCGAGCGCGCTTTTTTCAGCCGCCGCGGAGGATGAGGCGTCGGAGGCGTTGGAGGCGTTGGAGGCGGAGGAATCACTAGCCTCGGAAACGCTTTTCAAATCGTCAGAAGTTTCCAAATCGTCATCGACGACCGGGTCGTACGCGGGCGACCCCGGTTGCGGAGTGACGATCACGCGCATCCCAAGCAAGTCGTGGACGTCCTCACGCGGGCGGCCGTCCCTAAGCACTTTCCGCATCGTGCTGAACAGGCTTTTTCGTCGCGCCTTGACGGAGATACCGTTTGGCCCGCCCACGATGGTCATGAGATGGCGGTCTTCGCAAAGGCTTTCGTGAATCGCAACCCGCGCGCGCTCCAGCAGCGCGTCATCCACCGGGCCTTCGTTCCGTAGCCACCGCTCCAAGGATCGGTACGATGACGGGAACAACTCGCGTAGCGCCAGGTCCTCCAGAGACGCGCACAGCGACCCGGCGTCGAGGGCGTGCGCAATGGGGGCGTACAGCTGCATGGTTTCCAGCGCCAGCGCCGTTCTTTGGACCTTGGACGTCGCGTCGCGCGGGTTTCGCAGCGCGTCCGCGCGGTACGCCAGCTCAACCACAATCGCCCTCGCGTCGTGAAACTGCAGTGTAAACGTCCTTAGCTTATCCGCGGTTGCGTCGTCGTAGCTTCCCTTTATCCGTCCCGGGAGCTTCTGAAGCCGCGCGCAGTCGTGGGTGAGCCGCATCACGCTCGACCCCAAGCTCGTCTCGATTTCGCTCAGCGTCACCGTTCCCGCGATCAGCGCGTCACGCAACAAACCAGCGCTCATGCACTCTGCGTCCATCCCGCAATCCGCCAAGGCCAAGGTCACCGCCACGGCGCGTTCGTGAGGCTGCCGCGGTTTCGCGAGGTCGCCGGTGTCGGATCCGGCCAGAAGCTTACCTGGTGATTTCGTGGTTTCGCTCGTCAATGGCATCGCCTGCAGCCTCGGAATCGCCAGCTTCAGCGCCCCCAGAAGCATCTCCCGGTTACCCCGGGCATCTCTCACGCTTTGTGAGTTGCCTCCTGGGTTGACGAACCCGGACCCTGACGCAGCAGACGCGGCGAGCCGCGGACTCAACGCGTCCCACGCCGCGACGAACTCCACCACGCGGCTGCTGCTGCTGGAAGCCGCGTTTGACGCGGAACCGGAGACGCGGGTGTCGCTGTCAGGAGGCACGACAGAGTCATCGTCGTCCAAGTTCACGTCCAAGGACGGCCCGTCGTCGTGATCCGAGGATTTTGCTTTGTTTGACGAACGCCAAGGGGAACCGCGAGCGTTCGCGTTGCACGGCTCTCCATGACGCCGACCCAGCGCCGACGTGGCCTTATTCTGGCACGGATTACAGTTCCGGCCTGGTGCGCCGCGACTCGACGCCGCGGCGCAGGACACGCGCCGCTCGCCATCCCCGGAACCCGCACTACCCGCGATCCGCGATGTGCGCCACGCGCCGCCCCGCCCTTGAGCCACGACCGGCGCCGCGAACGCGACCCACGCCGCCTGCGACCCCATCGTCGCCGAGAGTTGTGCCGAGCCTGCCGAGCTGTCAGGCCAGGAAAAGGCCACACGTGGACGAGATCACATTCTGGCATCGATTTCAATCTCCATTTTGTTCGTGGATTTCAGCGTCTTGGAATGCCATTTGCGGGACACGCACTTCGCGACACGCGCCTCGGTGTGTGACCCGCGGTGGTACCCGCGATGGCTCGCAAGTTCGGAAAAGCACGCGCGTCGCCGGGTGCTGGCCTGCGCGTGGTAACCGTGGTGAAGACGAAACCCGCGAAAGCCCCGAAGCGGCTGACGAACGCCCCTCCTGCCACGTTGAACGAGCGATTTACGCAGCTCGCGGCGAAGACCGGAAAAGGCCAACGAAGGGACGCGCGTGCGCAACGCGGCACCGCGGAGGGATTTGTGGCGACGACGTCAAAACGAACCGGGATGAGTGTGACGCAGTTCATGGTAAGTAATTTGGGTTTAGGGTTAAGCAGTACAGTAAACATGTCTCTCCCAAGGTCACCGAGGTCACGTCACAATCGCCGAACCACGACGCTTCGACGGCGACCGGTCACACTCCAACATCGCAAATTCTGACCCCTCGCCTCCCCCTTTCCAATCTCCAGGCGGCCAAGCCCGCGCCCGTGGCCGGGAAGGGCAAAAACAAGGGTACGGTTACCCAAACCTCGCCACAGGGCCGTTTGACACCGAAGCCGAAAAAGAACAAAGCGGTGGGTCGACACGGAGGGACGGCGGCTACCGGAGGGACGGTCGGATTGGATTTCGTCGCCGATGGGACCAAAAAAAACGCCAACAAAGCGCAAACGAAAAAGGCGAAGCAAACGGCGCTTTCTTTGAAACCGGTCAGCGCTGGCATCGCTAAAAAGCCGACCAACAAAAAGAAGGAGGCGGTCGGTGAAAAGATAAAGAAAGGTCTTCCCCGTACTACTAAGAAGGAGACGCAAGGTACTACTCCTCCTAAGAAGGACCAAACTCCTCAGTTGCCGAAACCAAAAAGAAAAAAGGTAAAAAAAGTCAAAAGAGTCAGGCCCGACCCGCCCAAGCCGGAGGACCTGGACAAAGACCTGGACGTGTACATGGCTGCGGCACCGGAGACGGTTCCGAGTCTTTGACCCTAAACCCTTGTAGTGGACGAAGTGGAGGAGTATCCACAGATAGTACAAGTGTGTATAAACAAGAAGAGATAACAACCGAGATAAACTTGACTCTCAAAAATTTGCCACGCTCAAAATCCGTACTTCCCGCTTCGCAGTTGCGCCGAGAAGCAATCGTGGCCGACGACGTAGGGGTTCGTTTCTTGAATCGCGTGCCTCACGGTTTTCCGCCCAAGAGCAACGTCCAACGCGTGCGCCGAAGGTTTCCGTAACTCGCAGTTCACGTGGTACCCTCCGTTCTTTTGGAAAGATTCGTAGTCCGACATCTGGCAGCACCGCACCGTCGTCGCCGCGCCCGCCTGCGCCGACTGATACCGGTAAAAGAAACCGTCAGTCCATTTGTTGGGGGTGTATTGGGCGTGTATTGGACGATGTATGGACAACAGGGAGGGGTAATCGATCTGAACAGTCACCAGCGTTAGAGATAAAACAGTGTGCGTACGGCCAATCCGCAAACGTGGAGGCGGGATTGATTTGGGTAACTGGAAAGGCCGTACCTTCAGAAACGGCTTCCCCAGAAAGTGCACGACGGCGCCCAGCCACCCGCCGCTCTGCAAACGCGCGCGCTCGCTTCCCTTGGTGCGAACCGCGCCGGGGTGCAGCGAGTGGAAGTGCACCGCGTTCTTGCTCGTCTGTGCGCAATTAGTCTCAGCCGATGAGGAGGTGGAAAAAACAACCGCCAACATCCTGGCCAGCAAAACCAAACACAACTTACTCTCGCCGTACGCCTTCACGGGGTCGTGGTTTTTTTTGGTTTTGGTTTTGGTTTTGGCAGAGCGGTTAGTCTCCGAAAAGTCGCGCTCCTCAAACCTTACCCCTCCCGGGTACGAGAACCGGTGCACAGCGGAAGACACGAACACCACGCGCGTCGTCGTGGTGTGACGTTGTTTTGACCTGTTTAGCGCATCAGGTCCGTCCGGTGATTGTTGCAGGTTCGGCAGCAACAGCCGGGTGAGCAAAAACGGGGCTAAGAAATTAACCTGCGCCGTTCGTTCGTGTCCGTCCATCGTCGTTTTGCACGGCGCCGGCATGATCCCGGCGTTGTGAATCAGCAGGTCGACTCTGGTGGACTCTAGGAACTCACTCAACGTGGCGTTTAGCGCTACCACAAATTCGCCAACCGAAACGAAGGACTCGAGGTCTATGGGTAAACAGCACACGAGCGGCTCGGGTTTCGGTTTCGTCTCGACGAAAGAATTTGCGGTTTCGTTTTCGTCTGGAGCCGAACCGGTTTCGGTTTTTGCGAGGTCACGCGACTCAACTTCTCCTTTCGTGTCGAGTCCTCGCACCCGTGCCCGTGCGGCGAGTTCGGCGTAGATTCGTCCCACGGCTTCTTTCCCGGAGACTGGGTCTCGGCACGCCAGCACCACCGCTGCAGCACCGCCAAGCGCCAGCGCCAACGCGGTTTCGTATCCGACACCCGCGTTGCCGCCCGTCACCACCGCGACTTTGCCGGAAACGCCCTCGCCCTCGATTTTGTCGCCCAGCACAACCTGTTCCGCGGTCGTCCTGCTTGAAAACCCACTAGGCCCTTTCCAGCCCGCGAGGTGACCCACGGGCCAGCACCCGGCGTGCTTGCGCTGGAACGCGCGGGAGAAAGACTCGCGGGGTGGAGAGGTAGGGCGAGACATGCGGGGCCGCATGCGGGAAGAAGTGACCCGTAGTCTAGGGGTCTTGCGTGTGAAGTATCGCTAATTTCTATATAACCGGTTTTCGTTTCACTTTCCCGACGACGGCCAAAGCGTGGGGGGCACGAGCCAGTTTGACGACCCACTGTCGACGCCTGCGTTGACGGATCTTCGCATCAACGACCCAAAGAGGTCGAAAAACGCGCTGGGCGCGGCGTTGAACTCCCGTTTCGCCGTTTCAATCGCGGTTGATGCGTAGGTCGTGCCTTGTTGGTTGAACAGGGGAAATACCGGCACTTGCGCGAAGAAAGGGTTCGTGTACAAGGTACCCGGGACCGGAACGAGCTCGATTGGTCCGAGGTCAGGCTCGAATGGAATCTGCCTCAACGCACGTCGAAGGCCGCCGCCTTTGGTCTGTGGCGCCGAGGTTCCCACGTGCCATTTTGATCCAAAAGAGGCACCGCCCCCGAGGACGGAGAAACGCCTCAACGCTCCCACGAGCTCGAAAAGCGCGCTTTGTGCGGCGTTGACCTCCCGTTGCGCAAAATCCACGTAGTTGGCGTGGTGTAAGGTTCCTTGTGTCGCAAGAGAGGTCGGTACTTCGTTGACGAAGGCGTTGGGTAACCAGTAATCGGGCCCCGCCCCGGAGGTACCCGGAGCGAGCTCGGTGAAGCCTGGCAGGAGGTCGCGCTCGAGTGGAATCTGCCGCAACGCGCGTCGACTATGGGAAACAGCAGACAAAGCCGGCGGTGGCGCAGATGGGGTTTCCACGCGCGACGTCTCCGCCGCGAAAGCGGGGAACGTGGCGACGAGAAGCAGAAACCCGAACAGCGCAAAGGCGACGCACGCCAAACCACCGGCTTTGTCGTTGGAAGGCGGCATGTCGCTCACGTGCCACGTCGTGTGGCGCTTCCGGTTACGACACGCACGCGGGTGAAAAACCACCGAAACCGAAACGACGCACGCGATGACACAAGAAACCGAGGCTGGTCCCCTTAAACTCGAGGGCGCGACGGTTCGGGTTCACGGGAAACCAAGGTTTGTACTGTTTCGGGACCACGAATGTCTGGTTGTCAAGAATGACTCGGAAGACAAAAGTAGTCTTATTAGACTTTAGACACCAGCTGTACCAACACGACTGCTGACAAACAAACTTTGCAGGGTCGCGAAAACGAAAAACCACCTCCTTCGGTGCAGTAGACTGGGTACTCCATTGCTAATAGGTATTACCGGTACTATGTTGCTACCCCTAAATCGACTCTCCAACACCTGTAAGCACGGCTTTCAACACCAACCGCGCGTTCTTTTTCGTGGCGCGGTTGGATAATCCACAAAGAAGTTGTTCGCAAATCTCCAAAGTTTCCGGTTTCGAGGCGAACTCCGCGAGAACGGGCGCCCAGATTTTCGGGGCGGATAAATAAACGGAACGACCCGTGTTCGCGACGGCGCGAACTTTGTCGAAATCGATCCCTCGCGATTCGCTGGTAGTAGTGCTGGAAGACGAACCGTCCTCTCCACTGGGTTTGTCTTCTCGCTCGCGTTCCACCCGCCCCTCCCGTCGCTCCATCCCGCGTAACAACTCGTCGCTCGCGCCGAGCGCGTCTTTGACCAGCGCGAGCCGTAGGTTGGTTCCCGCGGGGGAGTAGACGTACGCCATCGCATCCCGCACCGCGGCGGCGGCGGCGAGAGTGGGCGAGTCGGAATTCGAATCGTCGTGCGATGTGAATGAATCGCCGGTCGTGCCCTCGGTGTCGTCCTCTTTACGTCCCGCACGTCGCGCCCATTCCAACCGGGCGACTTCCGCGGCGCCCTCCGCGACGCCGCGCGAAGTGGCCGCTACCTCGGACGCGATTTTTTCGAAATCCAACCCACACCCGTTACTTGTTTCGCGCGTATCCTTTGACCCTTCGTCGCCGCCTGTCTGCTCCCCCACCGCCTCCGCCATCGCACTCGCGATTCGCAAAACGCGTCCCCACCGCACGTCATGCCCGTTTTCCGTCAAAATCAGCCGCCGCAGCACGTTCCGCGTTTCGGGATCCGGGTCTTGCAGTAAACTCCGCAAGACGTAGGGGTACACGGCGTCTTACGATAAATAACCGAAAGTGTCAGTCTTGTATGGGCAGACAGTGTTGGGATTTGGGAAATACTATACGTACCTATGACTCGAAAGTTAACATCAACCCCGGTCGCGACGCCTTCAAGACTCGCCAGGGCTCTTAGGATCCGGGAGAAATATGGAGGCAACCGGAAGTTGTGATCGAACAGCGCTGTGCCGAGTTGCGACACGACGCCCAGGAAATCGTTCGTGCCCCGGATGGTGGTTGCCGGTACTCCCTTAGCGGCTTTACTACCCACACCTTGGAACACCTTGGTCAACGCCCTCGTCGCGGCGCGCACGTCCACGTCGCGTGGCAGAAACTCCAAATCAACCAAATCGCGAACCAGGGAAACCGCGTCTTTGTTGACGAACCCGACCAACCCTCGAATCATGGCTTTTCGGCGCTGTTTCGTCACCGACACGGTCATCCCGAAATCCAAGTACGTCAGCGCCCCAGTTTTCGCGTCCACGATTAGGTTACCGGGGTGCGGATCCGCGTGCATGAACCCGGTTTCCAGGAGCTGGTGCAGGCTACACCGCACGCCGCGTTCCAGGAGCTGTTTCGAGTAACGGGATTGTTGCTTGGTCGCGTATCCGTCTTTTGTTTTGTTTCGGTCCTTTTCGTTTTCTTTTCTCTCCCCGAAGTAACCGTCGTCTTTTTCTTTGTTACCCCCGTTTATCCCAGAAAATATCGCCTCGATCCCCGCCGCGTCCGTTAACCGCGCCCCGTCGATCCACTCCATCGCCAAAACGGAATCGGTGGAGAGCTCGGGAATGACCCGGGGGGCTCTTACCTGATTGTAAAAGAATAAATGTCAGTCTTGTATGGGCAATCAGTCGGCGGAATGTCTTGTATGAGCAGAGGTATTAGTCCCTTCAGGTACGAGTATGGGCAATCAGTCGGCGGAATGTGGTGAATGGCGAAGGCCCTTACCTTCCCTGCGAGTTCCGGCCCGGAGGTTCCGCCGAGCGAATAAATCGCCCGGAACTTTTCAACGGAAACGAGCTCGTCGCCGTAACTGATACCAAACAAAGAAAGTGTCAGTCTTGTATATCGCGATGTATGGACAACAGTCACCAGCTTCGGTAAAACAATGTGCCTGGATTTGGGATGTGCAACACGTACCTCAGCTCGCCGAAAATTCGACCCACGAGTTCGTCCACGATGCCGACCACGTCTGATCTTAGTTTAATCACGTTGCGCAAGAATATCGCAATGCCGCGCAGAATCACCGCATCTAAGGCTATGTTCGCGGCTAACCCAGGTCGCTGGATCTTCAAGGCTATGGTAACAGGAGCATTGGAAGGTATATCGTCGCCGAATAAAGTCGTTTCGTGTGTAAAACCTTTCGAAAAAGTTTCAGAGTTCAGCTGCACTTTATACACCTGCGCCAACGAAGCGGCGGCGACCGGCAACGCTGGGAAACCGTCTTTAAACAAACTGTCAATCTGATCCATGGAGTCTAACTTCAGCTCCTTGAGTAACAGCTCGAGCGCGTGTGTCTTACTCGCGGGCTCGATGTTTTCCTGGAGCTCGCTTAGTTCAGTTCTATAAGCCTCCGGCAGAAAATCAGAACGCGTGGAGAGAACCTGGCCTAACTTTATAAAAGCCGGACCGAGTCGCGCAAAGTGATTTTTCAACCGCCGCGCGCGTTCCTCTACGGTTCCTCGTTTCAACGATACCCGTATGCCGATGTCCAGCGCTCTTGCCATGATTTCCGTGAATCTTGACACCAAAAGCCACGGCCGTTTCGCGAAATACGCGGTCAGCACCTGTGGGTCGTACGCGGGTAATGATGAATTAAGATTGCCATTCAATCCATGCACGCCATTCACTTCATTCGTTTTCCTCGTCTCCCACGGCGGCGGGTCCAATGGTTGTCGCCACCACCCTAAAAGTGTCACAACAGTACTCTCCGCGTGCGGCCCCGGGTTCAATCGAAACTCAATTCCTGTACTGGCCCTTGACTTAACAAGCGCCTCCCGGACACCGGCGCGAAGCGACAAAACCTTGGCGTCGTCGTCCCAATCGAACGAACGCGGCTTTGAATCCCAAACTGCAGACGACGTCGACACCGACCGCGACGCGCGTGACCCCTCCCACCCCTGCAGCGCCCTCGCCACGCGCGAGCAACCCTCGACGCCCGTTCCGTGCGACGCCAGCTCGGCGACGCACCACGCCGAGCTCGCCGCACGACGTCGCATGGTACCGCCTCGTCGGGAGCGCCCACGCGACTGCCATCGGCGCAGAAACGCGAAATGAGAAAAAGTAGATCGGGACGAGAAAAGCAAAATCCATCGTAATCTCCGGTGGGCACGCCAGATTCAATCACGACACCTTCGGGTCAGTTCGGTCCGCGCGCGCCCCCACGGACTTTTCTTCCGGGCCGACGCGACAGAACGCGTCGCTGTGATATACGCACCGTCTTCGTGTGAACCGGTCGTGATGCTCGCCACGCGCGGTGCCTTTCATGCGCGCCCGAGTTCGGTGGGGCGGCCCAATTTGCGCTCCAAACGAAATTGCGCGATGTTAACGAACCGGAGTTCGCCATCGCATCATCGATCGCGCCGGTTCCTCAAACCCCGCGCCGGCATCGAATCCGATTTCCCCGACGACGCCCCCCCCGAGTTCTACGCCGCCGGCCCGTTCGTGGTGCCCGAAGGTGCGTCTAAATTAGCTTCCTATACCGACCCTACGGTGTGGCGGTTGATGCAGGCGACATTGGTGTCCGGTGAGGTTGAGCAGTTACTACCCGCAAAGGCAAAGCGGCTCGCCGAAAACTCCGACTGGACGCTCATAGACGTCCGGCCGTACCCCGATTACTGCGCCGGGCACTGCTGGGGCGCGAAGAACGCACAGCTGTACGCCCCAATGGAGGTGGATACGTTTTTAAAAGCCGCGAAACAAGCCGCGACGCTGGCGCTGTTCCCGGAGCGGGCGCTTGATAAATACGCCGCGGTGGAGTGCAACGAGCTTTTTCTGGATGAAATGCAAGAAGCCGTGGAGTGGGGTTCGAAAGTCATCCTGTACTGCGGCACGGGCGGTGTCATCGGCCGCGCCGAATTGAACTACGCGGACGGCGCGCAGGTACGGCCTTGGGCGTTTCCCAAATCCTGACACACTGTTTTACCGAAGCTGGTGACTGTTTGTCCATACATCGCCCAATACATGACTGACACTTTCTTTTATTTATCCCAAGACCGCTTCCCTGATCGCGGCGCACGAGCTGCTGGCCCGGGGCTGGGGCAGCGACAACGTGAAACACATGGCGGGCGGGCTTGGGATGTGGGAAGACGTGGAGGGGTTCGATTTAGGGGAGGTGCCGGAGGAGTGATATTACGTTACTTTTTGTCATCTAAATTTTTCTGGATGACCCTCGCTACAACTTACGTACCCACACTAAGCCCTACTGCTACTAAACCGTACCGCTACCTGCTTTACCTTCCGTACCCTCACTAAAAACCTCCTTAATGCTCTCGTACACGAAGAAAGAAATCGCGCTTCCCGGCGCCACCGCCGCGACGCGCGCGCCGACTCCCGAAAACAGCGCCCTGGCGCCCTCGCGTTTCCACACGCCGCGCGCGATTGAAAAAACGCTCGCGTTCGAGGGTAACGACCAGTGACTCGCGATCCCCTTGCCAGGATTCGAACCGCGCACGGTATTGGCAACGGTAGTACCGCCACTAACCACTCCACTAACCACTTCACCGGCCACTCCAGTCACCACGGCAACGCTGCCCACCCGGAGCGTCTGCAGTCTGGTTTTCGCCAAGTCCAGCGGGTGCGTCGCCGCCGTGGCTACCGCGGCGGCGAAAAACCCGCACGCGCCGCTTACCCAGGGAGGTAACGTTTCTTTTGTCGCTGTTTGGTCAGATGCCGTTTCGTCGCCGATTCCCGTACCGCTTTCCATTCTCCTTTTTTCACCGAAACCAAGTGGTTGCGCGTAGTACCGCGCAACGCGGTCCCGTAAGTGCTCGTACGTAACGAAGTACACCACACTAAACGGCCACCACGTGAAATTTGACGCCCAGTACCCTCGGAACAAACCTTTGGTTAGGCCTTCTTTTTTAACGATCTGCCAATACGCGCTGTGAAAGTTTCGGTACCGCCCACCGGCCGCCGCTAGACCCGAGTTTTGTAAAATCGCGCCCGCCTGCGCGCGCTCCTTCACCACGTCGATCGGGGTGTACACGATTCCCGCCAAGGACTGCGCTATTACCCCGGAAAAAAGGTACCCGAACGTGGGGCTGGTGAGGAGGTTTTTTACGGCGCTGTTGCTTTTGCTTTTGTGTCCATCCCTCGCGTCCGCGTCTGCGTCGTTTCCGTGTCCCTCGAAACCGCCGTTCGCATCTTGTGCAACTCGTTTTTGCATCGCACTCGTAATCGCCTTCGCGGTTTCGTACCCCGCGAAGTACGCCCCTGAGGCGAAAGGGATGCCCACCACCACGGCGCCGAAGCCGCGGTAGAGCCCGGCGAGGCCGTCTCGGGCTAAAACCTTCCGCGCGCCGTCCAAAACGTTCTTGTACGGAACGTGAGGGGGTCCGACTCCAACCATTTGCTTTCCACTCGTCGTCGCAAAACCGCCGCGCCCTGGAGAAAAACCCACCGCGCCTTGCACCTGCATCTGCGTTTTCAGGGTGTCGAACGGGTGCGTTGCGAACCGCGCCACGAGGCCGCTCACGCCGCCCGCCACCGCGAGCTGCGGCAGGGACATTGATGAGGTTTTCGGTGCATCAGCCACCGAAACACCGGGGTCCGGAGGGTCGGACCCCATCGACAAGCGTGTGACGTAATGAAGTGGTTTTCGGTTTCGGGAAAGTGATGTGAATTTATTTACCGGTGCTATCTCTGCTGCTCGCTTACGCCTTCGCCTGCCTCAGCCGAGTGTTGATTGCGTTGAACCTGTTTTTTTCGTTCGTGATGAAGGACGGGGCGTAGTCCGTGGTGAGAATGTCGGCGACGTCGATTCCCTTTTCGCGACACTCCGTGATGAGCTCACCGGTTCGCGCGCGCGTGGTGAGAATACCGACCAACGTGGTATCGCTATGTCTAGATGCACCAGCTTTCGCAGGGGCCCAGTCACCAACGAGGTACCACGCATCCCCAGGCTCATCTTCAGTGTAGAAAAGGTCATCCGTCGAGATGCCATACTCAGCACACTTCTCCATGTACGTATCAACCCGTCGCCCGATACCCGCTTTCGCAAGGCCGATGAAAAACACCCGCGCGCCGAGAACAGCCGCGCCTGCCGCGGCGCCTTCGGGCAGCGAAAATCCGAAATCCCCATTCGCGGGGGCGAAGTTGGTGATGACACGCGAGGCGCGCGCGCGCGATGAGTGTCCTTTATGTCGTGGCACGACCGCGCGAGCGCCGAGCGCGGTGGTACGCGCGGAAAGCACCGTGGAGGACATAGTGAGACGCGGCGATGTAGTGAGACGCGCGACGAGATGTGACGAATTCGAGGAGTGATGCCAATGTAACTTTCGAATGGAAAAGATTTCGTTGTTTCGGTTTTGCCGACGTTTCGGGAATCCTCTGGAGAGCCGGGCGCGCGGGCGGCGCGCGGTCCCCCAGTTGGTTTCCATGCCTCCCCTGACCGGCAAGAACGCGATTCTCGCGGCGGCACGAAGGCTCGCTGAGCGTGGGGACGACGATTTCGATGAGGACTTGCTAGACGCCGAGCTCGCGTTGGCGGGCCCGTTGTTCGAGGAGGAGGAGGATGAGACGGATGATGAGGATGCGGAGGGCGCGGTCGTCATCGGCGAAATCACCGGGAAGGTGCTCGACGTCAACGCTCTGGGTTTGCCCCCCCGCCTGACTAAGTGGCTCACCAAGCACACCGGGAGGGACATGAGGGTCGCGTTCGGCGCGGCGTCGAGAGCGGCGGCGAGACTTAATCCGGACCGGGACGGGCACGTGAAGCTCGGAAGGGCGTTGGGGATTGACCCTTTCGGTAATGAGGTTATGAAAAGAACAAAGTACAAACCGCTGGAGGAGAGGGTGGTTCCGGTGTCAAAACACGCGGCGCCGACGCCGCGGCCGTTCGAGTACGTATCACCTCTTGAGATGGAAAAAATCGCCTCGCTAGCGAAACAAGCGCAAACCGAAACGCAGTGGCGCCGGGGCGAACGCGCGTTTACGAAAAACAACGCGTGCACAAACCCGGCGGTTCAAAAAATTATGAAAAACTCGTTCCGGCGCGAACGCGAAGTGGACCTTCCAAAAGGCGCGGGGCCGGCGGGGCGGCACGAGCCCACCACCCGCAATGACCCTGGGCAAGCAGCGGTGATGGGCAAGTCGTTGCTCGACTTGGTGATGGAACCGGGAAGTGACGAGTTAAAAAGGGACACGCAAACGTCCGAAAAGCTCACCGCGGCGCAGCGCCGACTCTTCGCCAACGCTTTGCTTTCGCGGCTACCGAAAGATGAAAGGCCCATACTTCCGACTTCGCACGAAACCGCGTATGGCGGTTTGGTCGGTAAAAACGCATCCACGAAAGTCCCAAGAACGACGAGGCAGGCTACTTTGGACTTTTTGGTCACCGCGGCGCTTGTGGGCGAGGCGAAACAAAGGGGCGTATGCGAGGACGACGTACAAAAAGTCGTCACCGAACAGTGGCTCTTGGCGAGACCGAAAACGCGCGCCAAGGCGATCGCCGCGGGTGTGGACGCCGAGTCGCGAGTGCACGATCAAGCAACCAGCACGCTTTCCTACCGCGGCCTCGCGAGCAACGCGCTGAGGGTGGTGGGTGTTGTTGTTGTTCCGGGTGGTGATGCGAAAACGGAAACGAAAGACTCGACACAAGAGACGCGACCCGAGGGTACCGCCGAAGAAGCTGGCGGATCCGGGTGCGCAAATACCGAAAAACCCTCCGACGCTGCCGTGCGTCCGCTCGCCGCGCTGTTCCAACAAAAGAGCGGAAGCGTTATCCATTTATCCCCCGCGGATTCAAACGCCGTTGTTGTCGCGCTCGCGTTCGAGTCAAAGGCAAAGCTGGTGGTTGAAAAACAGCGCAAAGGCGTCGGCGGCGTGGCGTTCGCGACGCCGGGGTCGTTGCTCCAGAATTACGAAAACGGAGTTGCGGCGAAAATAGATTTGCGAAGCGCGCGCGAAGTGCGAGGAACCGCTTCGACATCGTTTTGGAAACGCACTTTGGTCTGGCAGTTTCCGCCGATTGCGACGGAACCAAACCGTGACGCCATCAAAGCCGAGGTTACGCGACGACGGAACTTGTTCGCAGGCGAAGACACCGGCAATCCTCCAGCCGCTAACAAACGTTTCCTCAGTCCAGAAAAGAAACTCGAACCTCCGGAGATCGAACCGCAGCAGGACGTTCACGGAAATGCACTTGTTACTACCGCCGTCCAAAACTTAATAAAAACCTTCCTGGAGCCGTTTCTGGATGTCGGGAGCGTTACGCACGAAGCCGCGGTTTCGATTACGCGCAAAGCGACTTTGAAAGTGATGGCGAAGAAAGCAAGTGAAAAAAACGCGGAGTTTTTAACGAAGGAAAAAGAACGCTCCGCCGTCCAGGCTTTGGTCAGGGAATACGTTCGAAGGGGAGTCGAGGTGGGGAGTGCGGCGAAACGACAGAAAAGCAAAGGAGAGCAGAAACCGGCCGTTTTTGACTTTGACGTGGCTGATTTGTAACGAGCGTCGTCTTATTCCTCAACTTCCATTCGTATTCGTCTTTGTCCTCGTCCTCAGAGTTTTCGTTTCACCCTGGGCAGCCGTTTGCGCGCAACCAATTCAGCACCTCGACATGCCCGTTGACATATGCTAGCAAGCAAGTGTCCAAATCCCACGGACAGTCGTTCTCGTGCGCCCACATCAGAACCTCGAGGTGCCCGCTGGCCGCCGCCTGTGAGCCCGTCGTCCCGCTCCACGGACAGTTGTTGTCGCGCGCCCATTGCAGAATCTCGAGGTCCCCAATCAACGCCGCGTTCGCGCACGTCCACCTATCCAACAGGCAGCCGTTCACGCGCGCCCACTGCAGCATCACGAGATGTCCCCCCTGCGCCGCTGCCGCGCACGTCTTCTCGTCCCACGGGCATCCGTTCGCGCGAGCCCACTGCAGCACCTCGAGGTGTCCTTTCCTCGCCGCACCCGAGCACGTGCTCTCGTCCCACGGGCACCCGTGCTCGTGCGCCCACTGCAGCACCTCGAGGTGGCCGCCGTACGCCGCGTTCGAACACGTGTTTCTGCCCCACGGGCAGTCGTTCGCACGCAACCACTGCATCACTTCGAGTTGTCTGCCCTCCGCCGCGCTTCCGCACAAGTACGCCGTTTCCGGGTTCCCTGCCCGTTTCAGGAACGGCAGGCGACCTCTCCGTTGCAGGTGCTGCATCGTGCTCAAGCACCCAGCCTTCGCGGCGCTCGCACCGTCGTGTTCCTGTATTTCGCGTCCTGTCGCTGCAACGGCGTCGCGCATCCCACGACAGACCGCCCGAAGTCGAGCGAGGTCGATTGGATCCGGCAGACGGTCAGTTCTGAGAATGTGCGTGAGGACGACGTCGAGGGGAAGGCCCGTAAACGGATTCGTGGCCGCAGCACGCTTTTTGCTGCGCCGCACGGCGCCGCTTTTCTTCTTGGACATCGCTGAGGGTGGCAGGTGGTGGCGCGTGCGTTGTGCGCGTGGCTGTGACGACTTTTCGTTGTCGCTGCTTTTTTTCTGGGAAGTTACGAAAGAAGAAGCGGAACGTTTCGACTTACGTGTTGCGTATTTATAAATGCTAAGTATCTCTCTCTTCGCGACGCCCCTTCCCTCCCGTTCACTCCCCCGCGCGTTTTTTCTTCCCAGACGTCGCCAGCCGCACCGCCTCCGTAGCTTTGTCCGCGGCGACGCTTCGGTTTGACCCAACCGGCGTGGCGGGCGAGACGGGCGCGAAGGGAACGCGGCGTGGCGTCCTTTCGATAGGTAAAACAAAGTGTCAGTCTTTCGGACCATGTGTATTACGTAATTACTCAGGACAATCGGCAGAGGTAATAGTCCCTTCTGGTACGAGTAAATCGCGATGTATGGACTAACAGTCACCAGCTTCGGTAAAGCAGTCGTCCGGGATTTGGGAAACGCGCAATACGTACCCCGAATTTCCGTTCTCGTCCCCGAGCGGCGACGACGCGCCCTTCGCAATCACGCCGGCCGGCGTCCTCAAGCAAATAGTCAGGGTTTCACTTTTCAAATCGAACTTTGCTTTCATCACCCACTGGTCTTTGCCGTTGACCCAAGAGCTTCCCTTCGCCTCAGGTGGAATACCAATCGTCACGCCGTGATACCCGTCCATCGCGGATACTTTGATTTGTTCGTCGCTCACTAAAATATCGCACTCCGCCGCTTTTTTCACGCCGGGTAACAATACGCGAACGTCCACGCCGCCCCCCACGGCGTTCCCAAGAAACGACCCGTCGTTGGACGGGACGTGCTTTATTTTGAACGTGCACTCGTCCGGAATTGAGTCACCAGGTCGTGTTCGGAAGATGACGAAATAGCTCACCGAAACCACACCCAAGAAAACAACTGCAAGTCCAAAGCAATCGCCCAACAGCAACGCCGCGTCGTCGATGAGTTGTTTACTCGGAGTCGTCTTACTGTCGCCAAGGTCGGTCAGTTGAGTCAGCTTATACGTACCAAGACCTAACCAGCCTAGCGCTTTAGAGGCTTTGATTGCTACCGTGGTAGCTTCATGGGGGTATTTAGTCAGCAACTCTTTCGCAATCGGCTTCGCGCGCCGGCCGAGTTCCACCCGCGCCTTCGCGACGGCCGGCGCGAGTCGGTTGTTGACGGAGGTTTTGGTTGTCGCGAAACTTTCCGTAACTTTTCCTTTCACGTCACCGGACACGTACGTGACGTGCCTCCACCCCATCCCCACCAGCGTTGTGAAATCGTTGAACAAAACACCGGAGCGTTGTCCCTGTCGCTTCCAGTAGTCGTCCGAAAACTGCAAAACTTCGTCAACTGGCTCGCCCCGGTCGATTTTTGTTTGTCTCTCCTTCTCGAGTACCGCCCGCTTCTGTTCGTGCCTGCGTTTCATTGACTTTTTGATTTCCAGGTATAACGTCACGAAGTTGTGTCGCGCGGTGCTCCACTTTTCGGTGCTCATGTTGTACAAGTCTGCGACGGACTGGCCGTACGGGGCGGCGAGTGCGTAGATTTGCGAATTTAATTTGTCAAAAGTTTCGAGCGCGCCCACTTTTTGCAAGCCTTCGCGAAAAACGCCAACCGCGTCGTTCTTCGCGTTGACAACCCCACCAAACGCCTGGGTGTACCGTCGGTGGATCCATGGGGGTAACCAAGGGTCACCCGTGTCCGTGTCAGGACCTGGCTCGGTGCCAGGGCTTTGGCACGTCTCAGGAAACGACTCGGAGGTTTCGACGCGGACGTTCGCGGCGGCGGCGTCTTTCTCCTCGAGTTTTTCCTCGCCTTCGCTTTGTTTCACGAGTTCCGGCGATGCTTTCTTGGGGTGGTCCGCGGTGTCTGGGGAGAGCTCCTCATCGGTGCTCTCGTTTTCGGTGTCACCGGCGGTTCCGTGTGTAGGCGTATCGTCAGCTGCAAGGTCGGACAAAGGCGGTACCTGGTCACTGTCAGTCGTGGTGTCGAACGACGACGCGTCACCTCTCATCGTCGCCGAATCGATCGACGGCGTGTCAACGGTCGTGCTCGGCGCCTGCTTTTCCGCATCACCGCACACTTCGTCCGCGGCGCAATTAGTCTCGATTTCCTGCGCCACGCAAAGCACGCCAAGAAGCGCGAGGGTCAGCACCGCGCGGAGTTTCGCGTGACGCGCCATTCGCGACGGGCCCGGTCGGAGGGCGCGCGACGTGAAGTGCCTGTCGATGCCGCAGGAAAGCGTTCGAAAAAGAACAGCTGGCGAGTTAACTTCGAGCTAGTTGTCGCTTGTCGGCACCGCGAAAAGAAAGAGCCCCTCTTCCTCACTTCGCCCGACGCGTCCGCGTCCCCGATGGTCCCCTCTTCCGAGGACGAGAAAGCCGCGGCCGCGCGTCGCAAGCGCGACGCGTACTTCTCTACGCTTGCGGAGGAGGAGAAGCGCGGTCCGAAGGCGAAGCGGCGTAAACCAGCGGGGGGCGATGGCGTCGCCAAGCCGTTCGCGGCCAAGCCCGTGGTGATGATTGGTTTAAAGAAAACCTCAGGCATCGCGATGCCGTCTGCGGCACCCAGTGAAGGTCCGGTGCACACGGAAGAAACCCAGAAAACGAGTGACACCACGACGAACACGGTGGGACACACGCGGCCCGGCGCGACGATCACGGGTATACCGCCCCCTCCCACTGAGGCGTGGGACGGCGATGGTACCGATGAATTGCAAAGCGTAAAGTTCGTTCGGTTCACCGCGCCGCGCGGCGCGAACGTCAGCACGAAACACGCGCGGGTACAAATCCGCATGGGCATTCGCGGCACCATCGCCGGGCCGGTGGTGGAGGTTGAGCTTCCGGAAAAAACCAAAGAAGGGGACGTGGTGGAGTTTCAAGTCCCAAAATGGACCGCAAACGACGCGCCGCCGCCGCCGCCGAAAGGGTCGCATTATTTTCGAGGATCAGGAGCGCCGCCGCCGCCGCCCGGAGTCGTAGGAGTATTTAGTCAGGGCCCTCCAGGTCCTCCTCCTCCTCCTGGACCTCCAGGGGCACCGCCTCCGCCTCCGCCGCGCATGGTGGCGATGGGTGGGGGCGCGGCTGCGTACGGAGCGCAACGAGGAATGCGGCAAATACTCGTAGCGCCTCCCCCGCCGTTGCCGCCGGTGCACGCGCTCGGTATTCAAAGGGTAAGGCCGCCGATGACGCTTATTGGGGGGGCGCCGATGGGGATGGTGGCGGGGGGGGGACCTCCTGGGGGGATGGGGGCGGTGCGAGGCGCGTCGACCGTGGAAGTGCCGCCGCCGCCGCCGCCGAAGAAAAGGTAGAGCGATTTGAGTGTCTACAATTGATTCCTTCAGAAAAGAAACGAGTGTCTCTGATGTTCCCATCACAAGTGCGACAACTCTCGCGCGTTACCCGTCGGGTTTACTTCCCTGGTACGCACGCGGTGTCTGTGCAGAGCCGGCACGACTTAATCGGCCTTCTTCACCTTCTTCACCTTCTTCACCTTCTTCACCTTCTTCGCCTTCTTCCCCTCCGCCGGCGCCGGCGCCGGCGCGTCTTCCTCGTCCAAAACGTCGCCGTACGGCGAGGAAGGCGCGAGGGCTTCGTCATCTTCTTCTTCGTCCGCTTCCGCTTTCTTTTTACGCGCTGCTTCGGCTCTTTTTTTGATCGCCTCGAGGCGTCGCGTTTGGAACGGCTCCAGTTCGGCGTCGCCGTCGATTGGCAGTAAAACGTGATCGATTAAGTGCACCACGGACGCGCACGCCTGAGATACATAAAAGAAAGTGTCAGTCTTGTGTGGATAACAGTCGTTGGATTAGGGAAATACAACACGTACTTTGATATCCGCGGTAACGACCTTGGCTTCGCTCCCCACGCCTTTGACGAAGATTTTTCCCTCGAACTCGTCAATCTCCAGGGGTTCAGAAGAGGAACCCCCAGAAACGCCTTCCAAACCAGGGTCTTCCAGAACCTTCGCGAGCGCGGTGTCCAGAAAGCGGTCCGTGCTGGCGTCGCCGCCTTTTGCGGCCAGCGCGGGGGAAAACAGCGTCGCGTTGGGAATCGCGTGGTACGCGATTATCAAAGCCTTTAAAGGGACGTCGCCGAGCATCTCGTCGATACCCTTTGTAATTAGTTAAAGAAGGGGAGTTGGTAAGTAGTGGTAGTTAGGAGTGAGGTAAGGTTAGTCGGGGGTATCTGTTTACGGGATTCCTTATGAAGAGTGGCTCGGAAGACACTAGTCGTAGACTTTAGACACAAGCTGTCAAAAAGTACTGGCGACAGTTGGGACGTTTGTGTTTTTCGCGCTCGCGTCTTCTTTTTCCTTGGCTTTCCGAGGTTTTAGTGGACGAAGAAGATTCGTTTTAGTCAGAAGACGTACCTCTGCTTTCTCCACGAAGTCCCCCCAGGCGAGGAGCTTTTCCATGGCGTCGTTGGTGGGGGCGAAGAACGTGTCCGTTCGTGTTGGGTCGTCCAGCGCCGCGCGTACGCGGGGCAGGTCTTCCAAAGCCTCCGTGAGAAGCGAAAGCTCGGGGCGACTTCTCAGGACGTCGAGAACGGTCTGGCACGTCCGCTCTTCAGTGTCGTCAACCTCTTCCTCGGGCGCGGGCGCGGGGGCTTCCAGGGCAGACGCGAGGGGGGCCTGGGCGTAGTCGCCGGTGTAGTCGTAGTCCGCCTGGAGAAGTTTACGGCCCCACCTGCCGCGCGGGCGAACGGCGACGGTGGTGGTACGCACGACCGCGGTACCGCCGTAACTGCGGTATCTGCCGTAGTAGCGCGCTTCGCAGCCGCAAAGGCAGGCGGCGAGGGCGAGCCCGGCGAGAGCGGGGCCTGCGGCGAAAACGCGCGAGGCGCGCGAGGTGCGGGAACGGGTCATCGTGGTCGGTGAGGCGGAAGGACGTGCGATCGCGAGTGAGGGGGGGGAGACGAAACACGGACGGCTCACGTGTTCTGGCGGCTGAACGTGTGGCGCACGCGCGTCGGCAACGACGAGGAATACGTCTCGTGAGGTCCAAGACTACCTTCTTGGAAGGGGCAAGAAAGAAAGGAAAGTCGATTTTCTTTTTGGAATGGGGGGACGCGATTCTTACACGCGCGATAGTCCTACGGTCTGCCAAAGTCACGCATCGTCCTCCGCGTCGTCATCCTCGTCGTCATCGTCATCACCATCATCGTCGACATCGTCGTCACCATCGTCTTCACCGGAATCCTGGTCACCGCCAACGGCTTTCGGTTCGGTCCCGTCTAAACTGTCGCCGCCGTCGCCGCTTTCTCGAGTCTCGTCGCCAAACCCACTCAACCCCTCGAGCCCCTTCAAACCTTGCGTCCTTCCGAACGTGGAAGCCCCCGCACACGGGATGTCGTCCAAGGCGGCATACGCGTTGGCCTTGTCGTAGTCTTTACTCAACTTAAATGGGCTTTCTGGGTGAGACTCGGTTTCCAGAAGCGTCAACTCCTTCCCCAATCGCGCTTCAATCGCCACAAGCGTGCGCTCGCGCAACAGCGTGCGGAACCCCTTGCCTTTTGGGGACTTTTTTGACGAAGCGACACCGCCATCCGCAGGGTCACTGACCGGAGCAGGCGCGGTGTCGAGAAACGACCTGAAATCCTCAAGTCTTGGGTCGAACCCGATCGCGAAATCGCGTTTTGGGTCGTACAAAGGATCGCGCTCGTCGAAATTGCCGACGGCAACGACAACCCGAGAAAGTATCGCCGACGCTCGCGCCGCGGCGGCTTCCGCGGCCCAGATCGAGGCCGTGCGATTCGATGGTGACCGGGCGGATGCATTCGAGCCGCTGTGTCGTGGCCTCATCGCACCACGCACCGGCGAGTTTTGATTTTCTTTCGGAAACGCACCGAAGGGACCGTGTTTTTTGGAAAGTTGCGCTCGTCCCGCGTTTTTCGTCGCCGGCAAATTTCCCACGCGGCGCCCGTTGACGTCGTACCGAAACTCAGCCGTTTTATCGCCCGTTGTTTTTTTAGAGTAACCGTACGTCACTTCGTTCGCCTTGACGGACGCGAACCGCCCGACCCCGTTCGCGTCGTACACCCTTCTCATGGTGTCGGTTGAGGAGTCGTGGGACCCTAACAACGTGGGCAACGCCCAAGACGCGTCGTCGAACCCCGGGCGTTTGGCGTCCGCTCGTTTGGCGATTTCCTCTCTCGCCGCGCCACTCAGTCGTGGCTTATGTGACTGTTTGACCATAGCGCCGTATTGCTGTTGTCTCGCAAATCGGATTTGGGCTTGATGCAAGGTCTGGCCGTCCGTGCCGCCCTTCAGCGGGGGTAAAAAAGCTCCCCCGTCGTTTTCCGTGTCGTCGTCCAAGAACCGACTGCTCGCGAGCTTCAGCCGTTCTCGCCTTTGTCGCTGAAACCGGGTTTTGAAATGAAACTCGTTCCCGCCACCCCCTCCGCCTCCCTTCCGTACCCGCCGGTCTTCCAGCGCGCGGCTCCGTGCCAACTCCTCCGAAACCGAGGCGCGCGTTTCAAAGTCGCGCCGCATGCGCACGAACAAAGGGTCGCCTTTGTTTTTGCCAAACGACGTACTTGATTGTAAAAAGAAAAGTGTCAGTCTCGTATGGGCAATCAGGGAGGCGGAATCTGGTGATTGGGAAATACTTACCCAGTCCCGCCGTTTTTAACCCGCCTCAAAGCGTCGCTCCGAAATTTGTTTTCCCAAGCCGTCCTTTCCACCAACACGGCGCGTGCCAGTTTTTTGTTTTCCTCCCGGGCGACACGCAGTTCCAAGTCAGCCTGCTTTTTATCCTCCCTCTGCCTTTTTTGTTCAGCCCTTCGTTTTTCAATACCCTCGAGTTCCTCCTTTAGAATCTCAAAACGTCGTCGTTCGTCCTCCAGCGCTTTCTTCTCGCGCGCTCTTTTTTCGGCGACCCATCTCAACTCGTTGGCCTTGGCTTTTCTCTGGACAGCGCCGAAACTGCTAGGGTTGTGACGATCATCATGGGACGCGCCATGGGTAGGTGACGGTTGATTTTTCGCCGTCGTTCCTCCGCCGTTCGCGATTCCCCGTATCAAACGCAAGTCGGTCATTCCTTCGTCGCTCCCGTAGTCAACGCCGAATTCGTCCTCCAAGAGGTTGGGAAATCCATACGTCGGCGGTTTCACCGGCGTTCGGTTGTTGCTGCTGCTCGGGGGTACGAAAGTCGAGTCGAAGGATCGCGCGTTGACGGGCTCGTCGTCGCCCGAGTCATCCAACTCGGTCTCGTGTTTGTCTTCGCTTAACGAAACACGGTCGTCACCCGACCGCTGGGCACGGTCTTCGTCGAAGTCCGCTTCCGATTGGCTCGCCGACTCGTCACCACTTTTCAAGGAAACCCCATCTTCTGGGCCGTCCAACACGCTGCCCCTGTGTCCGTTGTGCAAATCAAACGCCAGGGCCAGATCGATTTTGCGGAACAAGGTTGTGCGTAGGGCGTGCGCTAACCCGTACTCTCGTTTTTCCGAAAACTCGTACCCCATCTGCGTAAGTCGGCGGCGCACGCTTTTGTTCAAAGGCGGTTGTTCGTGGGAAAGCGGCTTCGGTTTAAGACCGTGTGTAACGTTACCCTCTTCAGTTTCAATTTCGTCACCCAGCTCAGTCTCAGCATCCGCCCGCGCTTGTTTCAGCCCATTAACAATTTTCCGTCCCACGTTGCCCCGGTGCGCGGCTTGAATCTTCCGCGCGGCGAGGTTCTGAATTTGTTCAATTGCATCCGTCTCGACAAACGAAACGCACTGCGCAAGCGCGTCGTCCACCGCGGTCGTGCTTTCCAGCAATTCAAGCGCCTCGCGGTTTTGCGTGAGTTGTAACTCAAGCGCGACGGCCTCCAAAACCACGCCACGCAAAACTTCACCCAGCACCAAGTCCACCACGAACTCGTCCCCCTCCGCGGACTCGCAAACCAAATCCAACACCGTGTCGATGGTCCAGTCGTCGAACACGGTTTCAAGATCCGCGTCACACTTCGCACGTCGTTTCTTCAAGGATAACAGGACCTCGTCAAGCACCGCGTTTATTTGCGTCGCGTTGGCGTTGGCATCGTTAGTCTCGTCCCGGGCTTTTTCGTCCCGCGCCGAGTCGGGTTCCGTGGCGTCCGCGCGGATGACGGTCGTGGCGTCAATCGGTTGGGTAGGGGACGGTACCGTTGATGTCGCGTGGTGTCTGTCACTCAATGGAACCGAATCACTGGAGACGTCATCGAGCAGGTCACCAAGAACATGGGACACGACGTCGTCGGATTCGTGGTCGTGTCCCGACACCGCATTCGGCACTTCCGTTTGTGATTCATCCGTTTTCTTCATCTCACGCACCGCGGTCACCTCCAAAGGCTCCTCTCCGGGTAATGACTCAGCCGAATCCCCCGGCGCCAGCGCCTCGCCGGACATCCCCGCCGACTCCCGTCTGGCGGAGCGCGGCTTCCGGTCTGGCGCGTCACCGCGTCGGGACGGGAAAGCTCCGAAACACAGGTTTCTTCCCCCTTGGAAAATTAATAATCGTTCAGGTTGTTGCTGGAGCAGACAAAGTCGTGGAATCAGTGCCGCCTGACCCACTCTTCGTGCACGCGCGCTCTCGTGTCGTGCTCCGACGGACGATTTCAGGCTAACGATAAACCCGCGGTGAATGGTCGCGACAATGCGATAGCGCACGCAGCCGGACTTGAAATCTCCGCGATACCGTGGGACACGAGACGAGATGGGACACAAACGGTGCTCACATGGGAAGGAGAAGAGAAGTTGTGCGGAGTGCGACCCCTCCCGCACGGCAAGCTGCAAGGAGTGCAACGCCTGCCCCCACGGCAAGCTGAGAAGCATCTGCGGAGTGCAACCCATGCCTTCACGGCAAGCTGAAAAGCAAGTGTGCAGAGTGCAACGCCTGCCCCCACGGCAAGCGGAAAGACGGCTGCGCGGACTGCAACGCCTACCCCCACGGCAAGCTGAAAACGAACTGTGCGAAGTGCGTCCCCTGCCCCCACGGCAAGCTGAAAGTCAACTGCGCAGCGTGCAACCCCTGCCCTCACGGCAAGCTGAAAGGCCACTGCGCGCAGTGCAACCCCTGCCCTCACGGCAAGCTGAAACGCCACTGCGCGCAGTGCAGGGGCATCACACATGTTAACTGCAATGACACACGATTCAGCAGTCACTTTGAAACTCGAAGTGTGCTTTCATTTCAAGAAATTTTTACCTCCTCGCTCGGCGCTCGCTACCTCTCGCGCCTCCGCCTCACACAAATAAAGCCCCCCGGACCCGTCTCTTCACCGACCACTTACGGGTACTGCCCTGCTTCTAAACACCCAAACCTACCCAATTACTGGTACTGCCCAACTCACTTACTGGTACTGCCCGCTCGTAACCACACCCAACCCTCCCAAGCCTTACTGGTACTGCCCGCTCGTGATGACGTCGTCTATTTTCAAAATCAACTTCACCACCTGCGTGGCGAGTAAAATCTGTTGTTGTTTCCCGATCAGGGTTTCGAAAACCCCTTGCGTTTTCATGTCGTTCGTCCCAGTTTCCTTGCAGTCGATCCCCAGGTGCGGGTTGTTCATTTTGATTTGTTCGCTTTTGATCATCGCCACGGTTTCGATTGGCGGTAACCCGCTGTTCTCGGCGAGGGCGGTGGGAATCGCATCCAGGGCATCCGCGAACGCCCTCATGGCGTACTGCTCCACCCCAGGCACCGCGTCCGCCGCGTTCTCCACCGCGATGCCGCACGCAATCTCCGCGCTACCTCCTCCGTAAACAATCGCGTTGCTCCGCACCAGGTTCCGCGCCACGCAAATAGCGTCGTGCAGCGACCTTTTCGTTTCGTCAATCATCATCTTGTTCCCGCCCCGGACGAAAATCGTAACCGCCTTACTTGCCGCGCAGTCTTCCACGATGATCATCCGGTCCTTGGTGGTGCCGAAGCTGACCTCACGTACTTTCCCCGCCCGGCCCAGTTTCTCCGCGGTGAGTTCCTGGAACCGAGGGACGATACGCCCGCCAGTAGCGATCGCCAAAAGCTCGAGCTCAACACCGCCAACCCACCGAATCGCGGGGAGCTTTTCGTGCATAAGCATGTGGTTCGCTTCGTCATCGAAACCCCACTGGCAAATAACAAGCGTCGCGCCGCTGTCTTTGCACTGCTTGACCATGTCCTTGAAGTACTTCTCCTCCTGCGCCCGGAGTTCCTCGTACTTCTCCGCGGTGTCGATGTCGATCTTGTGTTTGGTTTTGGGTTTCGGGGGTTCAAACGGGCATGTTAGGATGGCAATTTTCGCGTCGATGATCTCTTTCGCCATCTGCGGGTGCGAGATGTCTTTGTCGAGGACGATGCCGTTGACTAAAACCGTGTCCTCAAGCTTGCCCCCAACCTTGCCTTCGACTTTGATTAAGTCCAAGTTCACGTCCCTCCGGTCCATATCCGCCACCGCCATCACCGCCTTGACGCAGATCTCCGCCATCTCGCGCTTGCACCGGTTGACGATTTTGGAGGAAAGCGTGGTCATGCAGGTCCGCACCAGGGGTTCGATGTTGTCTTTACTGAACTCGAACGCCTCGCTGATTTTCTGTAACTCCGCGACTGCGATTTTGGACGCCATCTCGTACCCCTCCGCGATGCGCAGCGGGTGGATCCCGCGGTCAAGAAGCACCTCCGCTTGTTCCAACAAACTACCAGCTAACACCACGACACCAGTGGTGCCGTCGCCGATTTCGTAATCCTGCGACCTACTAAGCTCGACTAGTAATTTACCGATCTGGTGCTCCACCTCCATCTGCTCCAAAATCGTCGCGCCGTCGTTCGTAATGGTGATGTCGCCGTCGCCGGATTGGAGGATCTTGTCCATGCCCTGGGTTGGTTTTTAGTCCGGCGGTTTTTTGGCGGGGGAGTTGGTAAGACGGGGGTTTGGGGATCGGTGATCCTCCGCGCGCGGGTTCGAAGCGGGGGAAACACCACAGAGTCGTGTGGGGTGGCGTTGGCCGTCGAAACCGTTGTCTGTCTCCGAAGGATGGAAGAGTGAAAAGGATTGCCTCTTCTCGTTGTGAAAAAATAGAAAAAAAGCAGCACACGGCGTTCAAAAAAGTCGTGGTCCTCGATCTACACAAGTTACGTACCTTGGGCCCCAGCGACGACCGCAGCGTCCGCGCCACGCTCTTCGCGGCTTGGATGTTCGCCTTCTGCGCTTCGATGCCTCGGATCCGGGACTTGGTGCCGGAATCCTGTGACGTGTATGAGCAAACAGTCAGAGTTTGAAGGGGGAGTTTGGTGAGACAACGCACGGACGAAGATCGGGTGGGCACGGTTCTGAGATCGGGGCTTTTGGCGAAGTCCGCGGTCGTTCGCGATCGCACGCGTCGTGGCCATGAAAAACCGCCGCTGCGCGACGTACCTTGATGATGATGAAAGGCCGGCCGAACTCATCGAACGCGAGACTCATTGTGCCGAGTCTGTGTTAAGGGGTCCCTAAACTGCGCGCGACTGAGGTGTGTCTCCAGCTCTCCACCGACGAAGCTTTGCGACGTTTGACTTTTTTTTGGTTTCCCGCCACTGCCTTTTTTTTCACGCCTCCGACGATTTCGTACTTCAGCCCGCGCTTCGCATCGCCCTCACTCTTTCCTCGTCACTTACGGATCCGTACCAAGTCGGATTGTCGAGTCGCGAGACAACGCACCACACACACTTATACAAAGATGGTACGTTTGAACGAGTTCCCGGAATCGTCGTGGGGTTTCCGAAGTCGCGTCGCGTACGGACTCGGGATCGCCGTCGCACATCGAATCCGGCGAAGAAGAGCGCCAAAGCCCTAGAAACCAAACACCTCCTCCATGGGGGGACGGGGCGCGCAGTACGGGTACTCAACCGGCGTGCGGTAGCGCAGTCACTGCCGATGGACATGTTCGCCGTGCTCTCCAAGCCGCGCGTGTCTTCTTCCGCGTTTCGCCCGCGCGCCGCACACGCACACGGGTCGGTCGTGTGATTGCTGGAGCCCCTCAATAATCAAGCCACCAGGACAGAAATGAAAAGAAATCACTCAGTCGCTAACCTTACCCTCCCCTCCCCCTCCCCACCAACCCAGTCTGCTCCCTACAAGGCCCCCGGCGCGGGCAAAGAAGAGGCTGTTGAACAGCGCGTGCACCGCATCAGGATCACGCTGACCTCGAAGAACGTGGCTAACCTGGAGAAGGTGTGCGCCGATCTTATTCGTGGCGCCAAGGAGAAGCGCCTTAAAGTCAAAGGACCGGTGCGCATGCCCACGAAGACCCTGAAACTCACCGTGCGCAAGTCACCCTGCGGTGAAGGTACCAACACCTGGGACAGGTTCGAGCTGAGGATCCACAAAAGGCTCATCGACCTGCACTCGCCCGCGGATGTCGTGAAGCAGATCACTTCCATCTCCATCGAACCCGGTGTCGAGGTTGAAGTGACCATCGTGGATGCTTAATTGAGGATTTTTGAGGGTCTGGGTCTCTTTGAGTCACTCGCGTTATTTCGCATCGCGAGTGAATCAGTTCGAGCGAGTTAAGACTTGTCAGTCCTTCTGGATCGTGAAACTTCGACTCGCGTAACGACAAGAGGTCATCTTAATAAGTTGTCCGAAAAGAGTGCGCCGTCTTAATATCGCTTAGCATCGCTTAGCGTGTAAACAAGCGCGGTCTTCCGGAGAAATCAATCAGTCATTTTGCGCTTTTCACTTTCCCAAAGCGACTGCTCGTTTTTTCTTCTCCCAGATTGTTGTTTTTCCCGGTCAGGTCGTCGCCTCCCGAACCCCCGCGCACTTCGAGCCACGCCGTGACTCCGAGTTTGCGGACGCGACGTAGGGGGCGGCCACCGTGCGTGCGCTGTTGCACGACATGCCGCAGAAAACCCGGTCGCACAGACGCGAGGGTCGGTAGCACCGCGAGCCTGGGACGAGAGCCGAGAGCCAGTGGGCACCACGGCGTCACCCCAACACAAACACGGGACGCGCCGATGCGCGCCGGGAACGCCCCGTGCGCGACATGCGGCGCGTCTTCGCAGTTCAGGTGTTCGCGATGTACGTTCCTGAAGTACTCCGCTTGCCCGCCCCCGAACGCCCCCACCCCCAAACCCACTCTGTCGCGCACGCATCGCGGCGCCACGAGGTGCCAAATCGTTGCCGAGTTTCACCGGGGGCTCCCGCTCGGCGCTACAACTTATTATACACGTCCCTACGCGTCCCTAACCTTCGACTTTTCCTTTCACTCAGGCAAAAACGTGACGTACTGTTCGGGTGCGTGTCAACTTGTGGATTGGGACTTGCGACACGAAAGATATTGCGTTGAGCACGGACTAAATACCCATACGACGGCGGCGGCGTCGCCGTCGCCGTCGGTGCGGCGCTTTTGTCTGCGCGCGCGTCGCCCGGCGCCGCTAACGATGGCGTCGTTTTTATCGGAAACCGACCGTCCACCCGCCCGTGCTTTGCCGCCGGAACATACGCCGGAACATAGACAGGAACGACGCAAACAGTCAGGCCGCACGGAACACGCGGCCGGTGGCGGTTCCATGTTTCGTATGGGCAAACAGTGCACGCGTGACGTTCGTAACGAAACGCCGCTCCTCAAACCGGCGCTGACGCGTTCACGCGCGGAGACGAAGGCAGTCCCCGACGTTGTTCATGAGTCCATGACTCAAGGACAACAATCCGACCCTGTGCCGCGCTCCAGCGCTTTGCGAGGACCGGTGGGTGGGAAGTCGTGTTCGATTGACACGAAGTCTGTCTCTTCTTCATCGGCGGTGTTTTCGCGACTCCTCGCGCCGACGGGGGGGACTGAACCGACGACGCGCGCTCCGCACGTCCCGAGCGGCGGCGGCGGTGGGTTACGGAAAAAAGAAAGTCGCCCGGCACCGCTACGTCGTTTGGGCGAAACGGAAACGATGTCGCGCCCTACTGTTACTACCAGCACTGCTGTTACTACAAGCCCTGCTGTTACTGCCAGCCCTGCTGTTACTACACGCCCTGCTGTTACTACGCTCGCGAGCGCTGCTCCTTCGACGTCGGCATCAACCGCGCCAAACCCTCGCCTTCCCGCGCGGAGAGAAGGGTTCGTGGAAAGCGCGGACGAGTGGGCCAAGAGGTCGTTTGCCGGCGCGAAACGAACGACGTCACCCACGCCGCCTGGGCGAAAAGCCTACCGCGTCTCGGGGTCAAGCACACTCGTGTCGACGGTCCAAAAACTTCGCGCGCGAACAGAACGTACGCTCGCGGCGTTGCGGCGAACGCCCCCCGCGCTTCCGTCCGTGTCGTGTCGCTCCCGCGGCGTCGCTATGGACGTCACGTCGCCCTCTTGGACCCGACCGAAACCGCTCGCGCCGCCGGTTCTTCCACCGGAAAATGAGGAAATCGAAGTCACGGAAGCGTCGTCTGAGGCAGTGCCTCCGATATCAGCGGATAACTCGACGAACCTTGATTCGACGCGAGGGACTTCTCGCACGCCGTCTTGCGCTCAACGGCGCGCCGTTCAAAAAACCTCCGCGTCCGACCTTCCGACGGACACGTTGGGGTTGATTTTTGAAAACCTGCCCCCGACCTCGCTCGCGGCAGTGAGTGGGGTGTGTCGTGCCTGGCGCGCGTTGGCGACACGGGGGTCCTTGTGGGAAAAGTATTTGCGCCGACGCGGAATCGACGTCGAAAATATAAAAAAACCAAATTTAAAATCCACCTTCGCGTCGCTCCGCGCGAGCGAGACGCGGTTCCGGGACGCGAAATTTGTACGCCACGATTTGCACAAACACAGTTGGGCGGTGGAGCGCGTGTGTCTCGTGGACCACCCCAGGTTGGGGAAAGTATTAGTCACCGGGGGGTGGGACGGTTCCGTTTTCGCGTGGCGGCTGAAACGCGCAGGCGACGGCGCGGACGATAAAAAAATGACGACAAATGATAAAACGAAAGAAAACGATCAAAAATCAACCGCAAACGTTTGGGAACCGTTCCGGTCGTTCAAAGGCCCGAGGGATTCCGGGTGGATAAGCGCTCTTTGCGTGAGTAGTGGCAACGACAACGATCAGTTGCTCGCCTCTGGGGACACTAAAGGCGGGGTTTGCGTGTGGGGGTTTGACGAGGACTATTGCGTAAACAGGTACGGCCTTGCGCGTTTCCCAAATCCAGGCACACTGTTTTATCTCTCAGCTGGTGACTGTTTGTCCATACATCGCGATATACTCGTCCTGCGAAGGGCGCATTACCTCTGCCCATACAAGACTGTTCGCGCATACAAGACGTTAACCACTTTTCTTTCCAAAAACAGTTGGCGTCACGGCGGGTCGGTCACGGCGGTTTGCTTCTTACCCACGCGAAACGCTTCCCTCGCGTCCGCGTCCACGGACGGCGCGGTGAAGATCTGGAGTGTTACTACCGGTGTCCAACTCGCCACTTTGAAAGGCCACACCGACGTCGTGTGGCACGTTGAATGTTTCGTTTCGCTTTCAAACGAAACTGAAATATTTTTAGTCACAGCCGGCCGCGACGCGACGGCGCGAACGTGGGCGGTTCCGATTTCGCGGGCGAACGCGAACGCAAACGGCGAGTCAACACCTCCCGGGAATGGCCCCGGCACCGATAACGGCAATTTCAAACGGCCCGATACCTCCGCTCCAGTGACACTAACCCCAAAGAGCACGCTTCGCGGGCACGGCGATGCGGTTTTGGGTTTAGCGGCTTGGGAGCCGTGTCGAGGGAATAAGGGAACTATAAAGGGAACTAACGCCGCCCTGGGTCATTTTTCCCGTACAAAAAATACAATAACAGACGAACCCGAACCTCCGCTTCTCGCGACGTGCGGCGCGGACGGCGTGGTTGTTGTTTGGCGAGTCGCGGACGGTCAAATTGTCAGCACGCTGGCCGGACACAAAAACGGAGTGTTGTGCGCGCAATTCGTGGACTGGAGCGGTGATTTGAGTAAACAAAACCCGCGGATCGTGACCGGCTCGGCGGACCACGCGGTTCGCGTGTGGTGTGTTATTTCGGGAGTGTGTTTGGGCGTCATGTGGGACCACGGCGCGCCGGTGACCTCCATTTTTGCTAGAGCGGATGCCCTGGTGACCTTGGCGCCTGGGGACGGGCTGATGGCGTACTGGCGCCGTGTTGATTGCGAGGACGAAACAAACAATTCAGGGAGTACTCCCTGTTTTGCAGGTCCAATAACTCAAGACACGCAAACTCTCCTGGATTCGAACCAGGAACCGCCCGAAACAACACCCAAGACGCGTCTTCCCGAAAATCTACACCCCGCCATGACCCTGATGGACGGTGCCGGGTCCGGGTTTTGCGCGTGTTTCGCGCTGGACAAAGACGTGCTCGCGGTGGGAACGAAAACGGGAACCGTGCAGGTTCTGGACTTTAGGCGAAACGCGCGAGGAGCGCGGCGCGAACGCGGAGAGATGATGAGATGATGAGATGATCCGATTTTAGAAGGGTTGTAAAGTAGTCTAGACTAGTTAGCTATTCATGCACGTTGAGTCTTACACACCGCGCAGTTCCTTTTCAGCTTGCCGTGGGGGCACGGGTTGCAGTCCGAACAGATGCGTTATAGTTTGCCGTGGGGGCACGGGTTGCACTCCGCGCAGTTGCTTGTCAGCTTCCCGTGGGGGCACGGGTTGCACTCCGCGCAGTTGCTTTTCAGCTTCCCGTGGGGGCAGGGGGTGCACTCCGCGCATTTGCTTTTCCGCTTGCCGTGGGGACAGGGGTTGCACACCGCGCAGCCCTGTTTCAGTTTGCCGTGGGGGCAGGGGTTGCACTCCGCGCAGTCGTGTTTCAGCTTCCCGTGGGGACACGGGTTGCAGTCCATGCAGTCCTGTTCCAGTTTACCGTGGGGGCACGGGTTGCACTCTGCGCAACTGCGTTTCAGCTTGCCGTGGGGGCACGGGTTGCACTCCGCACAGCCCTGTTTCAGCTTGCCGTGCGCGCACCGTTTACGGCCCATGGTGCACCATGTAAGCTTCCTAAGCGCACCCCCCGCAGGCTCTCACGTCAAGCCAACCGCGCTGGTGGTTGTGTTGAGGCCATCAGATGGTTACTCATCGGCAGAACGGGATTTTTTGCCGAAATAAAATCTCGTGCTGTATCTTCGCAGAGTGAAACGACCTCCGTGCTCCCGCTCACTTCGCGGCGCACCATCCCACCCTGACGATGTCCGCGGTCGCCGCGTCCCGCTCGGTTCCCGTCGCGCGCCTCGAGTGTCACACCTCGCACAGCGCACGCGCGCAAAGGGCGTTCCGAGGGCGTACTCTGCGCTTCTCTAAATTCTCGTCCCCGAAATGTGCGGTGTCCTCATCCGATGAATCCACCGAAACCGAACCCCTCAATGTGTGGGCGGGCGGCGGCTCGGGGGTGATAGCCCCGGCGGATGCGGCTCAAATGAAAGAGCTAGAGCGGCGATGGAATGTGTGCGATTACCTTGACATGCAGACCCGGTGGCAAATCACGAAAGAGCTGTGGCACTCGGAACGAACCCGATGCGGGTTGTCAGGTGAAAGATGGAAGTTGGGATGGACACACGCCAAGACGTACGTCGGCATTTGCCACTTCTGGGACGACGACGACGACGGCGGGTACGAAAAAGGAGACGTGTTCCTGTCGAAATACCTACTTCTTGACCCGGAATTCAACAACGTGCTAGGCTGTTTAAGGCACGAGCTCGCGCACGCGCTGACCGGCCCGGGGGACTTGCACCACGGCGAGCAATGGCGTTCAACCGCTAAAAGAATAGGCACTCAAAAAAACTGGAGTGGCGACACCGCGGTCGGGTATTTCTACCGCCCGGCCGTTTTAGCAATCTGGTCCGCGCACGACCTTTCGCAAATGCTCCCGACTAAAACCGCACACGAACTCCCGCCAGAACAAAACGAAAAAACAGTCTGGCCGGGAGACGGCACGCGCACGGTGTTCGCGGATGGAGACGGGGACGTGGTGATGTGAGCAGGGGAGGTGATGATGCGTTGTTTGATCTTACGATTATTAAGGAAAGGTCTTGTGAGTTTTATTCATAATCCGGTCTGCTGGCTCACGCTGCTACTCCAGCGCTCCACGGCGTAAGGGCGGGTGATTTGCGGGATTCTTGTCGCGATTATCGAAAAAGGTTTCGGTGATGAGCTTGCCGTTTCTGAAACTTCCCCTCGAAACGAAACGCAAAGGGGAAGCAATTCGCATTCCACGAGACGCGACGCCGTGCATCACCTACCCGCGCGACCGAGCATGTTTGCCGTGTCCTTTAGCCCGCACTAGCCTGCAACGGGCGTCGCGGTGCGACTTAGCGCGGCGAGTTCTTTCCCAGAACGATGTCACGTCCCAGGTCCCGCCCTGCGGCGCGGGTGGAGTCCGAATCTTTCCGGGACGACGTCTCGGACGGGTCCGACGGTGAGAACGACTTGGTTCGTCCGACACGTGCGGTGCCGCTCCCCCCGCGTCCAACCTCCGTGCCCGGCCTTGTGCTTTCCGGGACGCGCGTTTTGGGCGGCGGGGAGGGCGGTCGGATCGACTTCGCACGGACGCATCCATCCTTAGACCTGCCTCAGGGGCAAACGCACTTAACGCCGATGCAGCAGTGGGAGCTTCGCAAAGCCAAAACCAACCGCCTCCCTCCGCCGAACTCCGGAAAAAGAACAGAATCATTGAACCCGAGGTTCGCGTTGCAACGGCAGCACGACTTTGCGCTGAGGCAACACGCGAGGGACGCAAGCCTGGATGCGTCGTATGAGCAAACAGTCAGGCCTTCGCCGGCGACGCAGGGGCTCCGCGACGCGGAAACGGTGAGGCGGTCTGAAACGCGAGCCGCGGCGGCGGCGGCGGCGGCGGCGGCGAGGAAACTACGAAATGATGAGGGAAGTGACTTCGATGCAACGTATGCATCAAGTGATTATGCATCTCCCCCCCCCGCTGTTGTGGATCCGTTTGTCTCCGCGTTCGTCTCCGCGATGCGCGACGACGAGGACGAGGACGAAACTGATAATAGTCGCAGCGACGCCGACGTCGACGCTTCGGAAACCTCTGACCGCAGTCCAGGTAGCCCGGAAAAACTCCTCCAGACACCTTTCTTGGATGCTTTAGTCCTTGAAGTGATGCGTCCCAAAGGCAGCGTTTTACCAACGCTACGTTTGGTGGACGCGCTTTGGGACGGAACGAGCGTCGCGACTTTGGGTAGTAGAGCGGACGAAAGCGCTTCGGCGAATCGAGTCAGAATCGCGACCGGTACTGGTACTTCTTCGAGGGGTAAACAACAAACCGACACAGCTGTACACACAGGCAAAGGACAAGGCGCGCGCCGTTTTCTGGAGCGGCGGTTGCTAAAGTGTAGTAGCGGCAACGTTTCGCGTTCGCGTTCGAACCAGAGTCCGGTGGTAAAAAATCCACCTCAACAGAGGTTTACGCGATACGTCGCGGATTACGAAGTGGTCGATACGAATCACGGCAATAAAGCTGGTGACGAGGCTGCAGCTGCTGCTGCTGTCGTCGACGCCGAAGAAACGTATGAACGGTTACCCTCGGGTGACGACGCAAACGCGTTCATCAAGCTCCCCCCGTTTGAATCCCTGCCCCTTCATTTCAGCACAAGAGACCGCCGGGTGCTTTACCACGACTTCGACTTCAAGCCGCTAGCCCCACAACCGCCGGCGCCGCGTGCCGTTCTCGCCAACGCGTTCGCGGGTATGGGTATTCCCGTGACGAGCCGGACGTTTCGGAAAAGAAAAAGCGGGGACAAAAACGCAGGCGAGAGTTTGACACAAACGAGCGACCGCGTGGTTTTCGATTTGGAGAGTTTGATTCGAGGGTTGCGACTACGGGAAACCGCGTACCAAGAGACACGTAAGCGAGCCTCTGACGAACAATTGGAAAAAGTAAAAAGCCTTTCCAAAAAGGTCCACGACATCGAACTCGACGCTCGCGCGACGTTTCAAATCTTTGGCGACGACGCCGAGCTGAAACTTTTCGACGACGCCGCACACCTGGCGGTTTCCCAGACCGTTTCCGGCGTAATGGAAAACACGCGGTGGTGGTACGGGTCCATGATACGAACCGCCGCGACTACGATTCAGTCCGGGTTCCGGGGCATGAAGGCACGAAAAATAGCGCGCATAAAAAGAAAAGGATTAAACGCCGGTCGTCGGTACGTCAAGCGCGTCGCTTTGCAAACCCGGTTCGAGTTGTGGCACGAAAACGCGAAGACTCAAAAACGACACGACGCGCTTTTAAGAGTAGCAGCAAACAAACGGGACTGGGGTTTACGAATTAAGTGTTTCAAAGCGTGGCGAACACGCACGAAGCTTGGTGTGCGTTTTCACAAACACGTCGACCGACTTGCGCGCGTGATGCGGGTTAAATACCACGAAGCGCCGTTGTTCGTGGAATGGCGCGCGGTTACCGAAAATCGAGTGTGGCAAAGAAAGCACGCCACAAAGCTGGTGAGGAGTGCAAATCGCAGGTATTTGGGGTATAATTTTGGGAAATGGTCAGCGAACGCGGCGTCGTCAGCGCGAGGGCGAATTTTGGACACCGCGCAGCACGCGCAGTCGGTGTTGGAAGCGACGAAATGTTTTCACGCCACCGACCTCACCGCCGCCGCGGCGTGGCGATGCGCCGCCGCCGTGAGTGACAAAGCAGCCGCCGGCGAGTTTGCGGAAGCGCGGCGGTTCGCGGAACGGGCGAGGGAATTGTGTGAGGCCGCGGCGTTGACCTGCGCTGAATCGGAGAAGCACGCCGGTGAAGCGGGGCACGACTCCGGCCCGCGAAGCCGAGCCAGGTTAGCGTACAGGTACATATTGGGGCTTTCCCAAATCCAGGCACACTATTTGTCGTTTTTCCGCCCGTAATTAAGTAATACACGCGGTCCGAAGAACTGACACTTTCTTTTATTTATCGTAAGCGCGTTCGCGGCGGCGAAGAAGAGTCACGCTCGAGCGCTCGCCGCTTCAATCGCGGCGCAGAAAAACTGCGATTTCGAATTTGCGGCTGAACTGTTTTACGGCCGAGTTTTAGTCAGACGCGTGTTCACCCAGTGGAAACAGCACGTGCAGTGGGTGGTACCTCTGAAAGACAAAGCACGCAGGGCGGTTTCGTTTTTTAAGAGAACACGAATACGCGGCGGATTTCACGAGTGGCGAAACTTCACGAGTGGCGAAATCGAAAAACGCGAAGCGAGCGCGATTCGGAAGTACGCGGATATTCACCGAGCGCTGGTGGCGAAACACGTGAGGAGATCTGGAGTGCCGGGCAGTGGAGGGAGCAAGGTGCTTACTCGGAAAGAAACACACGCCAACCACGTGGAGCGAGTTTTGAAAAGTTTCGGCGCGTCTCGGCTGGCGAAGAACGAAAACGTTTTGACGTCAAAAAAAATAGGAACAGTTTCTAGCAAGCCTCGCGGCGGCGCGCTGTTTGATGGGCCGTCCGCATCCGCGGCGCGCGCGGAAGATAGAAAAATACGCGACGAGGAGAAGAAACACAGCCGAAAACTTGATGGATTAGAAGGGGGGTCACGCACGCGGGAGTGGAATTCTAGTTTGTGAGGGTAACGGGTCGCGCGTCTGGAGTCTTTGTGAAATAGCAACTCTTTAGGATGACCGCCTGTTCAATCGGTACGTACTGTCTCTTTTCTTACTCGCCCGATTTTTCAGTCACCTTCGTCCTCGTCGCCGATGCCGAAGTAGCCGCGGATGGTGAAAGGATCTTGCTTGATCTCGGGCTCCTGCTTGATCTCGGGCTCCTGCTTGATCTCGGGCTCGAGTTTGATCTCGGGCGAACTCTCCGGCTCGCGCTTAACCCGCTTCGAACTCGGCGGAGCCGCGCGTGCCGCTTTGCACGCCGCGCAGCTGTATTTCAGCTTGCCGTGAAGACACGGGTTGCACGCCACGCACATGTCTTTCAGCTTGCCGTGAGGACACGGGCTGCACTGCGCGCACTTATCTTTCCGCTTTCCATGCGAGCACCGCTTTCCTCCAATTATCACCGTACGATCACCACGTCGTGCGTCGCCGCGCCTCTCGTTCTGAAAAGCAACGACTTTTTTGCTGGAGGATATTCTTTTGCACTCTTCCTCCGTCTCGGAAGAGCCGAAAAGAAGCAACCTTTCCCTGCCCCAAAGGTCGCGACGCTCCGCACTTCCCGACGGACGCTATCGCACTCCTAATCGATGATGCACGCGGACGACCGCTTCGGGCTGACGAGCCCGAACTTACGGCGCGTCAAGCTCAAGCCCTCTCCGGTTTCTCCCGAGGGAACTGTAGCAGCTCAGGCCGCCGCGTCTTCGTCTTTGACTCCCGGGGGAAACCCTTTGTCTTCCCCCGTGGGGTCCACGCCGAACACGCCGAGGTTCGCGCGAACAAGACAACGGTCGTCGTTCGAGTTCGACATCAACGACGTCGTGGTGCAAACCGGCGTTGGTACCACGCAAACGACGCCCCTGTTGGTCCGGCCGTCCGTCCCTCCCACACGGGGTCCGACCGCCAGTGAACAAGGCGACGCGGTGGGGAAAGGCGAAGAGTCTCCTCCTCCTTTTGCTTTTTCTAGCGCGAAGTCGAAAACGAAAACGTCTGCAGACCCCAAACAAGTTCAACACAACTCAGACGCTTCGTGTTCGCACTGCATGGAGCTCGTCAAACAGTGCGTCGCAAAGGACACGCAGATTTCAAACTTGACCTCGCAGCTCACTCGGCTTCGGTCGTGTCTCGTCGCGATTGAAACGTGCGTGGAGAAACAAGCCAGAAACGAGTCTTCGAGCGAGCACGATTTGCAGAAGCTGGAGCGGAAACTTTTTCTTTACCGGGAAGCACTGAGAGCGTCCGGGGTGTCCCCGGAATCGTCCGACATCTCACTCGGACAAGGAGGTGTGCCGTCCCCGTGGGGAAGCCTGGAAAGAGTCGGGGACGGGGAGCTGGGGACGGAAACGCTGGGGATGGAAACGCAAACGCGAGCTCTTGCCAAAACAAAAAGCGTCCCCAAACCCGGGGACGAGCTGGGGATTCACAAGGTACACGGCGGTACGCGGTTCGGTGCGGGAACGGGGACGGGGATACGGGACGCGCGTCACGACGAAACCGACGAAAGCGGGATGAGCGAGTGATACGAATGGAAGCGAGGTAGACGCGAAAGGCGAACAAAAACTCGTCGTGTCAGATTCACCTTTCAAACGTGGTTTAAGAAAACAATTCACCAATCAACAACCGACGTTTTTCATCGACTCGAACCGATCAACCAACCAACTGCCTTTCGACGCGTCTTTTCCTTGCCTGCCTGCTGGCAGATATTTCAAAGTGCCTCTTTCACAGATGCCAAATATCATCCCTCCGCGCGCTCTTGTCACGCACGCGCTCCGGGTTCTTCCCCGCGACGCTTTCGTATCGGCCTCGCTATTATGAGACGCCACGCGGCGCAGCGCGTTGCGGGCGGCGTGATGCGGGTCGTGCGTCCTTTGTGGACGAACGCGTTTCGGTCCGCGCCCACATTTTTGGCACCCGCGAACGCGACCCCCCGTTGGGCCGCAGCAGCCGCGCCTTTCGCGAACCGGCTGTCGTTCGCGCCTTGGAGGCCGTACGCCGCGGCCGCGTCCCCCCCTCCCGGCAACGCCCCCACTCCGAACAGTGCGATGCAGGATGATTTCCTGTCAGGTACGAGCGCGGCGTATTTGGAGAACCTGGAGGACCAGTACCGGGCGGATCCGAGTTCCGTACCGCCCTCTTGGGCTTCTTTTTTGCGACAGATGGACGCCGGGGTGAGCGGCGCTGAGCTTTCCGAGATGTTCTCCGCGGCGAAACAAGGCGGTGCTGCTCCTGCTATGTCCTATTCACCAGCCGCATCTTCAGCAGTCTCAAGCCAGACGATTCAAGAATCCATGCGCTTACTTCTTTTGGTCCGCGCGTACCAAGTCAACGGCCATTCCATGGCGTCCCTGGATCCCCTGGAGCTTGACATAAAAACCACCCCCGTTGAGCTGGACCCAGCTTTGTACGGTTTCACGGAAAACGATCTGGACCGGGAGTTCTTCGTAGGCACTTGGAGGATGAAGGGTTTTTTATCCGAAGACAACCCGGTGCAGACGCTCGGCCAGATTTTAAAGCGACTGAAAGAAACCTACTGCGGCAACATCGGGTACGAGTACATGCACATACAGGTAAGGACTCAGTCTACAATACTATTAGACTGTTTACTGCGCTGTACGGAGTTCAGCCCGAAAACACCACCACCCTCCGAGTCCTTCCCACTTCCTGACTGTTTGCCCACACTCGCCGACGCAAGACTGACACCTTTTCCTCACCACTCAACAGGACCGGGACCAGTGTAACTGGCTGCGCGAGCGCATCGAGACGCAATGGCCGACGCCGTACTCCAAGGAACGAAAAAAAGTTCTCCTGGACCGCCTCGCCTGGAGTGACATGTTCGAGAGCTTCCTTTCCAACAAGTACACCGCGGCGAAACGGTTCGGTTTAGAGGGGTGCGAGACCCTGATTCCCGGGTTCAAGGAAGGTACGTATTGGGCCTTTCCCAAATCCCAACGCTGTTTGCCCATACTGGACTGACACTTTTATTCTTTCACAATCAGCCATCGACAAGGCGAGCGAGCTCGGGGTGGAGTCGTTGACCATCGGCATGCCTCACCGAGGCCGGTTAAACGTTTTAGCCAACGTGGTCAGGAAACCGCTGCAGTCGATATTCAACGAGTTCAAAGCCGGGCCGAAACCGGCGGGGCAGTCCTCCGCGGTTGGCGGGTCGCAGTACACGGGGAGCGGGGATGTTAAGTACCACTTGGGGACGAGCTACGACAGGTACGGCCGGACTGGGCTTTCCCAAATCCAGGCACACTGTTTGATGCCCTGTATGGAGTGCAGTCAGCAAGTCTTACCGCTACAATACAAGACTCAAAACTGACACTTTTCTTTTCCACAACAAGGCCTACGTTGCGCGGGGGAAGGATGCACCTGAGCTTGGTTGCGAACCCGTCGCACTTGGAAGCGGTGAACACGGTGGTGATTGGCAAAACCCGCGCCAAGCAGTTTTACGAAAACGACAAAGACGGAAGCAAGCACATCGCCGTGCTTCTTCACGGCGACGGCGCGTTTTCGGGGCAAGGCATCGTGTACGAAACCCTGGACATGTCCCAGCTCCCGGAGTACACCATAGGCGGCACCCTGCACATCGTGGTGAACAACCAAGTCGCGTTCACCACGGACCCGAAGTACTCGCGGTCGTCGCCGTACTGCACGGACGTGGCGAAGGTGAGTCGTGTTTATCACGCCGGCGATGGAGTAAACAGTCAGACCTTTCCGTACTACACCCTTTCGGTTGGCTTCGACCTCCACGACCTCCACAACCATACACACCAGTACTAACCACCTCTTCCCCACTTTACCCCGACTGTTTGCCCCGTCTTACTACTACCTCGAACCCACACCTACCTCAGGGCATCAACATTCCCGTGTTTCACGTAAACGGCGACGACGTGGAGGCAGTTGCGAAGGTTTTCGAGCTCGCCATTGAATGGCGACAGCGGTGGAAAACCGACGTGGTTGTGGACATCGTTTGTTACCGCAAGTACGGGCACAACGAAATCGACGAACCCATGTTCACGCAGGTACGACCTGGGGACCGTCCACCCGTAATTCTTCCATACACACTACCACCTACACATTTAACCGACTGTTACCCCATACTTTACGCAGCCGTTGATGTACAAGACGATTAAAAAGCAAGTCAGCGCGCTTGACAAGTACTCGAAGAAGCTCGTCGCGGATGGGACGTTTTCGGGGGATGAAATCACGGGAGTGAAGCAAGCCGTGCTCGATACGTTGGAAAAGGAGTTCAAGGACAGCGGGAACTACGTCCCGAAACCGAGGGACTGGCTGGCGAGTCACTGGCAGGGGTTCAAGGGCCCCGACCAGCTTTCGAAAATAAAACAGACGGGCGTGAAGATGGAGACTTTGAAAAAAATAGGCGACTCCATCACCACCATCCCGGCGGGGTTCACCCCGCACAGAGTCGTGAAACGGTGCGGGCTTTTCCCGCCCACCACCCACCGCCTCTGCGATTGCCCATACGCCACTGACACTTTTCTTTACCGTCAGCGTGTACGACGCGCGGAAGCAGATGATCGAATCGGGGGAGGGGGTGGATTGGGCCCTGGCGGAGGCGCTGGCGTTTGGAACCCTTCTCGAGGAAGGGAACCACGTGCGGCTTTCGGGGCAAGACGTGGAGCGCGGAACGTTTTCGCACCGACACGCGCTTCTGCACGACCAAAACACGGGTGCCCGCTGCGTGCCGCTTCGGTCGGTGTACGGAGACTCAAAACCGCACAACTTCTTCACCGTGAGCAACAGCAGCCTGTCCGAGTTTGGCGTGCTCGGGTTTGAGCTCGGGTACTCGCTGGAAAACCCAAACTCGCTGGTGCTTTGGGAAGCGCAGTTTGGTGACTTTGCCAACTCGGCGCAGATCATCATCGACCAGTTCATATCCTCCGGCGAAGCCAAGTGGCTGCGGCAAACCGGCCTCACCCTGTTGCTTCCGCACGGGTACGACGGCCAAGGCCCGGAACACTCCAGCTGCCGAGTCGAGCGGTACCTGCAGATGAGCGACGAGGACCCGACCAAGATACCGCCGGATATGCGCCTGGACACGCGGACGCAGGTACTCATTTTCACGCCCGACGCGCCGATTCGCCAGAGTACACTGTTCGCGCGTGCGAGTCACGAAGTGACGAACAAAGACGCGGGACTCGGACTTCGGACTTCGGACTGACACTTTTTTAAAAACCCGCAGATCCAGGAGCACAACTGGCAAATCGTCAACGTCACCACGCCCGCGAACTATTTCCACGTGTTGCGGCGACAGGTGCACCGGGAGTTCCGCAAACCCCTCATCGTGGTGTCCCCCAAGAACCTGTTGCGACACCCGAAGGTAAGGCCTCGGGCCTTGGAACCCAAATCCCGCGCCCCTGTTTGCCCATACTCGTCCTGGGAAGGGACGTGTTACCTCTGCCCTGACTGTTCAGACCGAAGCTGGTGACTGTTGACCAGGCCGTCGTCCCACACATCGCGATACACGAGACTGACGCTTTCTTTGTACAATCGCAGTGCGTCTCGCCACTCGACGACTTCGACGACGAAGAGAAAAACGCGACGGAACAGGGGATCCGGTTCAAGCGGCTGATCATGGACAAAACCGCCACCTCGCGCGCGAAGGACGACTCGCTGCCGATTGACCTCGGGGCGAAGCGGGTGGTTTTCTGTACGGGCAAGGTACGGGGCTCTCCCATTTCCCGCGATCCGCCTCTGCGATTGCCCACACCAGACTGACACTTTCGGTTTTATCGGGCCAGGTGTATTACGAACTGGACGCGGAGCGCGAAACCAACGGCACGGAAAACGAAGTTAAGATCGTCCGCATCGAACAGCTCTCGCCGTTCCCGTGGGACCTGGTTGACCGCGAGCTCCGGCGGTACCCGAACGCGGAGCCGGTGTGGTGCCAGGAAGAGCCGATGAACATGGGTACGTTTTTTTTTTGGAAACACGGAGTGTGAAGCGCGTTTACCAGGGTACAGTCAGACTGCTTGCGCGTAGCGTTCGTACGAGCGCTACCCTGAACATGTTCCCACGACGTTGTCCCTTCCTGTTAGCTTCGAACCGACTCCCCGATGTCTACGCAACAACAACAACAACTAACCACCCCTACCACTTTACGTGCGACTGTTTGCCCCTACGACTACAGGCGCGTTTTCCCACGTCGCCCCGCGGTTCCAGACGCTGTTCAAACAGAAACAAATCTCCCGGCCTCTTGACCAGCTGCGGTACGCGGGCCGGGCGCCCGCCGCGTCCACCGCGACCGGGTACGGCGCCGTGCACGCGGAGGAACAGGTTGGGTTGGTCAAGGCGGCGCTCGGCGACGGCGTACACGCTTGAGTCGAGTTTGTGTTGATTTTTGTTTTTTGTGAGAAAATCGCTCGTAAAATAATCTCTCTCAAATCTCCACACATCATCAGACGTCGTGCACCACGCAAGCATGTCGTGCGTAAGCGTGGCGGGTTTGCACGCGGTGGCGCGGGTGCCCGCGCGTGTCACCTGTACCCGGCGCCCGTTCGAACCGACGCGCGCCACCACACTCCACGACGCACGCCAACCTTCCGCGCTCGCCGGACTCGTCTCACGTCGTGTCAAACCGCACGCGCTTCGGCACACCGAGCAGTCCATCTGGATCGACCAGGCACGAAGGCACGGGCGTGCTCTTGGCGACACGCGGAAGCCCAGACGTTGGGCGATGATGCCGAGCAACGAGTCTATACCTGTGGAAGCCGAAGCCATTCGCCAAGCATATGTTCCCCGCAGGTGCGTGCTTCCCTCGTCCTCGCTTGTTTACGATTTCTCCTGCCAAAGCGGCGTCTGCTGACAAAACTCTTTTCGCCCTTCGACGCACAATCTGGCACAGTCAGTCTCCGAAGGTCGTCAATGCCGAACGATGGAAGAAAAAAGTGCGCACTCCGCATTGATGCGAGATGCCCAAGACCCATTCGCCTGCACCGTGTTCGTTGCCCGTCAACGGCGTGTAAAACTCACCCTCTAACTTTCATTCCTCCGCAGGGCATCGCGCTGGTCTGCTCCGATTGCGAAACCACGGAGACGAGTCGGTGGTGCACCAACAAGGACGATAAGGACAAACCGGTCTGCGTCGTTTGCTACAAACGACAGGCATGTCACGCGCGTCGATCCCACGCGTCAATATTTCAAATCTATGTGTCGTCACGTCCTGACCCCAATACCCGCGGTGCTCCTGTTCGCAGCTCGCTGCCAGCCATGGCAAGTGCTCCGGTTGCGGTAACGATGGGGCAAATACAAGCGAAATGCGAAGGTCGAAGCTCAAGAAGCACGCGTGGCACTGCATACCGTGTAACTATAAAGAGGTGCGCATTTCATGATTCTTCTTTCTTTCTCTCTCTCTGCTCAAGCGATCCCGTAGGCATGATAACTTCAGTCACAAGCTGTTTCGTCTCGACTCACGTCGTTCGAGTTCCGTATTCTTCGCAGGAGCTGGCCATCGAAACCGCCGCGGGGACGACGTGCGTGGTGTGCAGGACGGATAGGACCGTTATTCAGTGGTACAACAGCAAAGATGAGCCCGAAAATAAAATGTGCAATCCTTGCTACGAGAAGAACCGGTTGGACGTGGCCGTGGCCGCGGGGACGACGTGCGTGAAGTGCGAGACAGATACAACCAGTAAGTGGTACAGCTGCAAAGACGAGCCCGGAACTAAAATCTGCATATCTTGCTACCAGAAGAATATGTTGGACGTCGCCGCGGCCGCGGGGACGACGTGCGTGAAGTGCGGGACGGATACGACCTTTAATTGGTACAACTGCAAAGACGAGCCCGGAACTAAAATTTGCATGGGTTGCTACGACAAGAACAGCTACGAAAAAACTAAAATTTGCATGGGTTGCTACGACAAGAACAGCTACGAAAAGAAGAAGGCGGCGAAAGCAAACGAGAAGTGAGTCTTCGCGGCGATGGTTTAGAATTTTTCGAGGAAAGAAGCACACGAGGAAGCACATAGGGTAACTACAACTCTTGTCACCCTAAAGCACACGAGGTGAGTGTTCGCGGCGACAGGTGATTTTTCCCCTTTCCTTTCTGCCCACAACCTGCGCAAAAACAAAAACAGCTCGTCTCACAAATGCTCCATCTGCCAATCCTTTCGACGTCTTCCTGGCTTCTTGGGCTTCAGCCACGTGCACGATGGCACATCGACCGACGCGCGCGTTTGTCTCGCTCTCGACGCGCACTTCGTGTCGCCCATTCGTTCCTCCTCGGGTTTCGGTTCGCCTTAATCTGTGCGCCATGCCGGGTGTGGTCGGTGCGTGCTCCGCGCGTTGCGGTGTCGCCGCCTCTGGCGCGACCGCCGGCGCCACACGCACCAAAGGTGGCCTCGCACCCCTGCGTCGCGCCACCGTCGCGCCGTTGCGAGTCGCGCGCGTGCCAGGCAACCGCCGAGTCCGGGTCTGCGCGCGCGCCAGTGCGAGCGAGTTCCCGGCGTGGGATTCACTCACGAACGTCGCCGTGAACCTTCACGCCTCGGTGATCACCCGGGGCGACGTGTTCCAAATTGCGGACGCCGGCGCTGCGGAGATTGAGCTCCCGTCGCCCGATGAAATCGCGGGGATCCAGAAAGGCGGATGGCTCGGGCCCATCACGGATGCGCTGGAAGCGGTGTTGACGGTGCGTGTTTGGGGTTGTTTTGTGTGGGCAATTAGTCACCACGACACAGCTCGGGGCACAGCGCGTGGCGCAAACGGAGGCCGGGCCACGGCAGGGAAAGCACACGGCCTCATGAGACCGAACGACGGTTCCACCAATAGGGCGCTTCCGAGTTTGTTTTTGCCAAAGCGCCATGCCAGAACCCTAACCCCGAGAAGAAATTTACAATTTACAATCTTCGCAAGATTACCCGAATCACTGACCAAGCTCCCCCTACGCGACTAAAAAAACCAGGGCATCGACGGAGGCCTGGAGAAGCTCGGCGTGCCGTACAGCTACGGCTTCGCTATTCTGTTTTTGACCTTGTTAGTAAAGGCGGTGACGTTTCCGTTAACGAAAAAACAGGTGGAGGGGAGCATCCAGATGCAGGCGATTCAGGTGAGTGTTTTTCCCATTTACCGCATTCCGCCAACTGATCACAGCCCCTCTTTGACGGCCACTAGTCATTCAACGGAAGTACTTCCTTTTCCCATTTACCGCATTCCGCCGACTGATCACAGCCCCTCTTTGACGGCCACTAGTCATTCAACGGAAGTACTTCCTACTAGTAACGTACTTACTACTGGTAACTCTTACCAGTACTGGCAACTCTTCCAAATAAATCACAAGTGCACTGTTTGCCCATACAGTACACCCATACTCAAGACTCAAGACTGACGTTTTCTTTTCCGTCGCGTCAGCCCAAAGTAAAGGAACTGCAAGCCATGTACGCGAACGACCCGGAGAGGTTGCAGATGGAAACCGCGCGGCTTTACAAGGAAGCCAACTTCAACCCCCTCGCAGGGTGCCTGCCCACCTTCGCCACCCTGCCCGTGTTCATCGGTTTGTACCGCGCGTTGTCGAACGCGGCGGCAGAGGGACTGTTGACGGATGGGTTCTTCTGGTGCGTTTTTTTTTTCTTTGTAGTCGTCGCGCCGCGACTATTTACTCTGTCAGGCACTGTTTCCTACATCAGGCACTTGCTGACTGTCCCGCGCCTGACTGCGTAAACAGTCGCACCACCCACCCCGTGTCCTTTTTGTCCGCGGTACTCTTCGTATCTGACTGTTTGCTCATACACATAACCCTAAAT